>WLWD01002042.1_pt1:0-87500 | contig 99579 bp, 73 predicted proteins | sample 6712731 | NCBI WGS metagenome assembly WLWD01 (sample SAMN12718690, study PRJNA576275) | sponge metagenome | isolation source: marine sponge | host: Mycale hentscheli | place: New Zealand: South Island, Marlborough, Capsize Point | collected 2014-11-01
CCAGTCATGTAGAAGTTGTCCTCCTGGAATGGTACCCAATAAAAACCAAGACGATTGCATCTGTGACCAATCCCAAGGAAATACAATATTAATGAATGGCAAATGCAAAAGTAAGTTGTTTTTTTATCTCAACCATAACCTGAATGTATTGTGTCTAGCTAACACAACAATTAAACCTTATTTAATTACTTTTTATTGCATATTGAAGCTGTCTGTGCAAACGTTCTTGGGGGATGTTCAGCTTCCAGTTGTACCTGCAGGCCTGGCTATGCTAGTCCAGATTGCTGCCAGTGTACAGATGGGAGTGGAGTGATCCAGTCAATGGAGTGTGTCCAGGTAAATGCGTTATGTGAGGCAGATAAAAGACAGGCAGGTAGACTTATAAAATATGTGTTTGTGCGATATCTGGTAAGCAAATCTATTCTTTCAATTGACTGTTAAAACATGGCCAAAATATAACTTTTACATATTAGGTCAAAATGTTATTCTATGTTGTTGTTGTTTTGTTGTTATTGTTTTGTTTTGTTTTTTAATTGTAGAGCCGTGTATTGAGAACGTCTTTATTGTAATGGATCGGTCAAGCGGAATAGGCAATCCACAACTTTATGATGCCATGTACATGATAGAAATCTTATTGGGTGCATTACTGAGAAACTCAAGGAATTTAACGATCACAATTGTATCTTATGCCACAACACTATACCAAAGAAGTAATCTAGAGAAACTGTCGGTAAACTTAACAAGTGGAACTACTATAACTGAAGAGACGTGCATAGATGCACTGAAAGATTATGAGAGTAAACTTATTAAAACATTCAAAAACAAACCAAGAGATACTGTATCCGGCAGAACTTTGGAGTTACTTGTGAGTGATATTGAAAAAGGAACACTGAACACTGTGATCACCTTCGCAGGAACTGTTTCCAATTATGAACTACCAGACAATAACCCAGTGACTAGGATTGGAGAGGCTATCCTAAGTATGAAAGAGAAAGTAGGAGAGAACAATGTTCGCTTCTTCTCTGCAGGATTTTATGCGGAGAATGGAGATGATAGAGACAAGGCTCAGTATGAAGCTGAAGTACTAGCTCTTGCTGATAATACAACCAGTCATAACAATATTGCACCAATAAATATTGTCTCAAAAGAGCCAGATCCAATAACCCTCATGAGCCATCTCACTGATTCCCTGTACAACAATGGAGTCCTCTGTAAAGAACAAAGTAAGTAATAATATTGAGCAGTTTTCTGCTAATTGAAATAATAAAGAGGCATTCACACAAATGCAAAAGTGCATATTCTTTTGCTACCGCTAGTTGGTCATGTGCACCGCCTGGCAGAGCCAGGATGCCTATGCACTAATCAGGCAATATGAGCCGTGCAAGCAAAGCTATCAGGCTAGGAACTCACAGGAGCAGGACTTTCCTCACAACAAGTGGTGTGGGCACCCAAAGTCCCACCTGGACCATTGCTGTTTTGTGGAGGGAAAAACCTTGAATTGGCTATCCAGCAAATGCCAGGTACCCAATCACAGCTGGGTGGACTGTTATGGGGGGAGGGGAGGGGGGGTGCAGCGCGTGGAAAATTGCCAAAGTGGGGCTTGAAGTCAGGACCTACAGGCTTTGAGCCTAAGACACAACCACTGCAACACACACTCATGCACACGCACACACACACTGATATAGCTATTTATTGCGTGCTAAATCGGCCTATTGAATGCTTTTACGTAGAAAATGTATTGAATTGTAAAGTATCGTTTGCCTGCAATATTCCACAGTAAAGGGGAAGTCTGGAGTTATTGCGTCCCCCTAAGCTTCATTTTAACGCTTATTACGTCCCCTGAGGGTCTGCTAATTCTATAATACTATTCTGTGCAAATTACATTAATTTGGTTAAATAAGCTTCATATGCATGCAGATAGTTTTTATTACTAGCTATGAGAGTGCTTGGTTCATATAGGCTACCACTTGCACTCCACCAGAAGTCTGTCTAATGCTTTGGGTGGAATATTCTCAATTTTTCACTTTTCATTTATCCCTTTGCACAAATGATAGCTACCACATTCGCAAGTCGGATAATGTTTTATTTTGAGCATTACAGTTTTTTATTGCTCTCTTAAATACTTCCGTAATTCTTCATTGTCAAGACTAACTGATTGTTCACTCTCAATGCTACAAGATGGCGGTATTTCTTGCCTATTCACATTCCCTTTCTACTCCACCTCAAATATTAGAGAAAAGATTTTCAATGACTTCATCAGAAAAACATCGAAAGACTTCTTGGCAGCATCCATTACATTAGCCACTCAGTTTTTATGCCATTCACGCATCACCAGTACACAATAAATTGATTAATCATTGGATACCGCAGGAATGTCACTCGTCTGTTGGTGGCATTTACACGAGTGCCAGCCGACAGATTCGTGATATTCTGCAGTATTCAATGATTAATCTATATATATTTCAAAGTTATAGGGGTGGAAATTGAAAATATTAAGAATTAAATAGTTAATTAATATCAGAATGTTATTATTCAAACTAATACCATAGCAGAGTCTACAATAAGGTGTGGTACTATTTGAATTACCACGTGGAAACTCAAATAATGATTTGATTGGTCACGATGACCTCTCCGTGATCTCTCTGAACTTGATACACGGCAATATCGTGCAGAAATTCCTGGACAAAGTTATTTAGCAATGAGAACAAAAAGTATATAAATAGTAGCATAATCAAACTGGATCGATTTGTTTGACAAAAATATCATACAAGATTATGATTTTTTTTTTAACCACTGAACTAAATTGGTTACACTATAATAGCATGGAAAACTGTTATTCAAATTAATATCACTCTGCGGCAAGAATTTTTACTCAGCTTCACCTAGTGAAATTTTTGTCACACCACTCGAAGTAATCCCCAAATACCACCATGCTTTTAAAACTCCAATATGCTGCCTCTTCAGTCTGCATGTAATGATAAACCATAATTATGACAATGCTGTTGTTTATGTATTACTATTGCAGAGAAAGTAATCAATACTTTTCTGCAAAGAACAAACTTCAAGAAGAATATCTTGTACAAATATGGATCTTGTATTGACAAAATCTATAAAGACAGACGAACAGACCCATGCATCGACGAGGATCCTTATCCTAGCAGTTGCAAGAGAGGTAAGAAGTAAACATTAGCTCAGTTATAAGTATGCATGTTGTGCACAGTATAGTTTAGAAGGTAAGATTTAATATAATTTGGTTTTTCTGAAAAAGAAAAAATTTGGTCCGAGAACCTTCTTCAAGTAACCTCTTAACTAATTATTTTAAGTAGCAATAAGCCTACATGATTACATATTACGAATTATGAGACATTGTTTAACTAATAAATGAAGCACTAATTAGTTTGTTTAGATATAATTGTTTATAGATAATATTACAGTAAACTTATTATGTACTGAACAGTGCCTAATACTTGTTGCCACATAGGAAATACATTTAACAGGTGGCATGTCCTACCAGGTTATACAAGTAGTTTATTGCACTAGAAACTTATTACTTTGGATACCACAGAATATCACTCGTCTGATTGGTCATATTAGCTACATTTGTGCCTGCAGCACTCATTTATTATAAGAAGCCAGCAGACTATTGATATCAAATTAATAATATTACTTATTAAGTGAGTCAGAGTGTGATATGGCGAAATATTCCATGAGCAGGCTAATTTATTTTCATGAGACAGATGCAGAGTGAAAATAAATCCTGAGAATGAAATATCTAGCCATATCACTCTGACAAGTATAATAAGTGATTTATCCCATGTTAGATATCTTCACTGCAGTAGTTTGTACTAGGTTGTAAAAATGGATGTAAAACTCTCTAGCTGATATTTTTGCAGCTGCTCTAACCTGGTTGAGTAAGCTTCACTGAGGCATAAGGAGTAGTAGTAAAAAAATAAAAAACTCTAAAAACTGGTAAGCTAGCCCTGTGCTATAACTACTAATTGAGTATTTGAAGGTGATGAGCATGCCCAATACATCTAACGTAGTAACACCAACACCTAACACCAACACAGTGTGATAACAGTACAGGTCATTGCCTAAGAATAACATTGTGAAAATATCTAGCGTGGAATAATAAATATTTATACCATAGTTGCTGTGGTATGAATTAAAAATGTTGTTCCCCTGCGTTATTCCCCTCCAATCACCTGCAGAAAAAATTATAGTCGTACCATAAAGAGAGTTTAAATTGCACACAGAAGGATTTTTTGTCAACAAAATAGATGAGATGCACAAATAATTATGATGTAAGGTGATGTATCATTTTTTAGCTACAACTAGTTTTTTTTTTGGTACTTGTATGAAGCTTCCATGTGAATGTTTACTTCATCCCTGTATAAAGAACTGACACGGAGAATTAATTAGTGGAGTGTAAAGTCCTAATTTTTTAAACCTCACATATCATTTATACACCACTGTTTTGTTAGAAGGTGGCAGAAAGGGAACAAAATGCTTCTATCTTGTCGGTGTTTTGGAATGACCTTCGCTACATTAACTGGGCATATTTTTCCACTCAAAACAACAATATCCTCTCTTTTTTATTTGGTCTTATACTGTGTTGAAAAAGCTAATTATGTTATAAAATCGTTAAATCATGGCAACTCTCGGAATTATTGCTAGACTACCGTCCTCTTCCTCGGGTTTTGCCCTAGACTACCGTCCTCTTCCTCGGGTTTTGCCCTTGGGATCAGGACGGTTAGCTATCAGCAATAATTCCTGAACCCATTGTTTAACTATTACATAATATATAATGACACTGTGCAGGAATAACTAGTGATGTACTTAAGCACAAAGGGCGAGCAACAGTGTACGAATGAAACACTTCAAAAGAATCTATCAGTCCATTTCTAAAAGTATAGCTAAGTAAGCAACCGTTGTGATCATTATAATATACTTGAGCTAACAAACATAGAACCACTTTCTTACCTCAAATTCTTGAGTACTTGTATTTTCTGTAGTCAATGTAATTCTGACTATCTGAATTACCAGTATCTTTTGACAACAAGCACTTACAGCTACTAAATAAAGGCTGAGTTTTTAATTATGTCCGGTAAAGGGTTTCATTCAGAAACAACTTAATACGAAGGGGTAAACAATAAATTTCCTTGAATGATACGGCTAAACGAAAAAATTGTTTAGTGGAGGTATGGGAAAGAAACCACAGAGCAAACACATAAAATGCAAGGGTCAAAGTACAAAATGACATACGTATGTCCATACACACATAATCATAGACTGCATTTACAATTCAATGCTATTCTCTGTATGTGAAATATGTGGCCTTGTTTACAACATTCTGACTCCTTTAGAGATCCAGCAAGCCTCTATACCTCAAGCACCATCTATTCAACAAAAAAAAAATTTTTAAGTAGCCGCAAAAGGGAACTGTCCAGAATAGCTCACTATTCTTCAATTCAATCTACACCATGTTTACAATGAGTGCTCAACATACAATTATGTACTCTAGCAATACTCCGACAGTTCGCTGTATATCCATGCAGTTGAATTTTGCTGTCATGGCAAATAGTACTAGTTGTTGTTTTCTTCTTACGGGGTATCCTCCTTGCATTAAGGTGCTCATTACTTATCTTATGTACTACTTCTTAACATCGTTTTCCAATTGTGTTCTAAATAGTACGGAAGTTGATAGCATGTAATGGTGTTTGAGATGAAATTAAGATAATTGGTTTGGTCGTTTAAATGTATATGCAGGTTCACCACTAAAGTCATTCCTTTTGGCCATGATAAATCGACTCTTAGAACAGAATGAATAGTTTCACACTCTTCTCATCCACTTATAGAACACATTAGATATTGTTCATAACAGAATGTCTTTTCATTTTTTTTTTGTACAGTGCAACTTTTATAGCTTGTTTCATCTACTGCTAACTTTTATTTATTATAGGAATTAATTAACTAATTCTGATATTTCTAGCCATCACATCTTCATAGAGTTTACATAAGTGGTTAAAATAAACATCTGATTTTGTACTGTACTTGTGATGTGATCAATAGATCCATTCGTTTTAAAACTAAACAGAATGGTGCACCCACCTACCTCTCAATTCATTCACCTAAATTGAATTTAGTTAAATTCCTTTAAAAAAAAACTGGCCAAGAACCAAGGTGGCCGGGAGAAGTTGCATACTTAGCCTATCAGCCAGGGGAGCTCTGCCCCTCCCCCTCCTGAATTTGGAGAATTGTTAGGTAGGGCAGGGGATATAACTGTAAAACACACTACAGTCGAACCTCCCTACAACGGGACTCCGAGAAGCGGTCAGACTCTCAACAACGGTCAGACCGTTGGGAACGGAGTATTTTCTGCATGTATGTAATGGATTTTTTGACTCCAAGTAACGGTTGACTCTCTACTCCGGACAACGGCCAAGTTGTGTGCCCCAAAATGTAATGTCGTGTACAAAATTTACTTCTTGGACGGCCAGTTAGCCACACCCAACTTATTGATGCCTCCATTTTGCTTAGCCTTTCAATTTTAGCTTGCCACGCCTAACTAATTTATGACTTGTGTGCCTTTCAATTTAATAAAAGACATAATACTAAATGAATGCTAATACTAATTTTACATTCATTACAGATGTCCCTCTATTAACTAGTTCTCTCATTCGGCAGACATAAACAGGTGGGCCGAACACGCGGTAGATACAGGGCACTTCCAGGCCATAACCGGCGCCTTTGTTCACTCTCTCTCCTTGGACCACAGCGTGTGCTATCTACTGGATCCACGTCAACATGCGAATCAGAGGAAACTTGAATTGAATTCTGGACATTGAGTGAAAAAGAGGAGCCCTGGACTGATCCATAGATAGATCCATTTAAAAGAAGCTTGTTGCTTTTACCTATAATGTCCTTTGGGTTTGCCCCAGAGGAAATCAAAGACTTTCTCTCCTTTAAGAGAATACTCTCAGAGTTTCTCTTTGAAGGGGTCATATAAGGTTTTATATACACCTTTGATTTGGTCAATTTACTTCGGTTGGATAGGATTACAGACACTTCAGTTGTTCTCAACAACTTCACAAGTAGAGGTCGAGGCCTTACATGAGAGGGGCTATATTTACCCATTCTCGTGCAATCTCTAACAGAAAGCTTAGAGATATCAGGCATAATACTGGACGTGAAGTGCCTTGAAGACATTCATCAATATCGTATATCACTAAGCTAAACTTACGTTCCCATTATTTACAAATTCTGCGCATCTTCACTTGCACATAGTTTCTCTTCTCTTTACTGTCATTATGGAATCTCATTCCATTCCAGCTGACTGGAAGGTACACAAATTATTTCCTCTCCACAAGAAAGGAAGTGTATCTGAAGTTAGCAACTACAGGCCTATTTCTCTCCTAAACATTCTTCATAAAGTACTTGAATTAATAGTCTACTCTAAGACAATAGATTTTATATATCCAAAAATTTCAAAGACACAATTTGGTTTTATCAGAAATAGATCCACTCTTCAACAACTTCTTCTATCATATACTTTAGTTTTCAATTCTGTGGAGTCAAAGTGACACACAGAAATTGTGTTTCTTGATTTTGCCAAAGCCTTTGATTCAGTCCCCCACAATGAACTTCTGTATAAACTTTGGCTAACTGGCATTACTGGTCCTCTTTGGTTATTTTTCAAAGATTACTAACAAAATAGAAAGAGGTTGAAGGGTGTAAATCTGACTTACTTCCTGTTAAATCAGGTGTACCTCAAGGTAGTGTACTTGGACCTCTGCTTTTTCTTATTATGTTAACGACATACCGTCTCTCTGCTCTTTTTCGTCTGTGTTTTTATTTGCTGATCTTATTGCCTCTCTCTAAACTCTGCAAGTGAGAATGTAGCTCTTCAAAAGGATCTTGACAATTTATTGTCATGGTGCCAATCTTGAAAACTTTTTTTTAATACTTCTAAATGTGCATACATGAACGTCTCCCTATCATCATCTACTACACCATCGGTAATGATACAATTAAAACAGTGACTCAACAGAAAGATTTAGGTATTTTAATCTCTGATATATAGTTTATCTTGGTCTGTCCACATCAAAGAAATATGCAGCAAAGCTTATCGGTCTCTGTATTTAATTAGGCGAACAATTCCTTGCACATCACCCATTAACATTAAGAAGTCCCTCTATCTATCACTTGTAAGATCTCAGCTGACCTACTGTTCCCAGCTATGGTTTCCCAACAAAATACAAGACATTATCTTATTGGAAAGAGTTCAACCGCGTGCTACTAAATACATTTTAAATAATTATAATATTTCTTACAAATTAAGACTTATTCATCTCAATATTTTACCTCTAATGTACTACCTACAATTACTAGACTTATTATTTTTTGTTAAATGTCTTAAGCATCCATCTGATTCTTTAATCACGTCACTTTTCATTCTGGGTCCACAAGATCTTCATCTAATCCAAAAAACTCCGAAATAAGGTCAAACTCTCTACAAAGGCCAAAGGGTTCGTCCCCATGCATGGCTGTTGTTCGGAGGTTCGACTGTAGAACTGTTTAAGGAAGTAAATATGTAATACTTATCAAGAATGCCCACGACTTCCTATCTCTCCCTGTCCCGCCCCCCCACTGCCTCTCTGTCCCCCCCCCCCCCCTCCCCCGCCCCTCCCAAATTCCCACTCACTCACTCAAAAATCATTTCACAATACCAGTACAAAAGGCCAAACATTTTTTTTTACAATTCCTGGACAAACAGCAACATACATTTAAAGATGTTACTCAAACACTAATATTTAGATAATGAAAACAATATAACCATAACAAAATATATATTCAGTAGTAATATAAAATCATTGGTCAGCTGATTTTCACTTGTGTATAAGATCCTCTCCTGCTCATTGGGTGTCGATTTAATTCTTATATCCATGGTAACGATCTTGAATAGTTTCCATAACATTTCCAGCCACTGTACCAATCTGCAATAACAATAGTATAACACAAACCAAAAGCAAGCAAGCGTGATAATCAAGCTCACTTGATAAAAAGATATATATATATATATATATATACAATATAATATGTGACAGGCTCTGCAAAATCCAGGAATTTGCTTAAAAATTGAAAATCCTGATACTTATTGAAAATTACTCAACTTGAACCATATAACATAGTGATTTTTACTATGGACATTCAAATGTTAGTAAAAATGGAGTGGGTTTCTGGTGTGCCACTTACTAAGAGAATAGGCTTTTCTAAAGTACGGTAAGAATCACTTGAACAATAGTGAGTAATTAACCAAAGGTTCCATTATTTGTAGTAACTAACTTGTAGTAACAAAGGTTCCATTACTTGTAGTAATCAACCTTTTGAGTAACCAGAAAACCCTGAAAACTTTGCTATTGTGGTAAGAATCACTTGAACAATAGTGAGTGTAATTAAACCAAGGGTTCCATTATTTGTAGTAACCAACCTTTCGAGTAACCAGAAAACCCTGAAAACTTAGCTATTGTGGTAAGAATCACTTGAACAATAGTGAGTGTAATTAAACCAAGGGTTCCATTATTTGTAGTAACCAACCTTTCGAGTAACCTGAAAACTTTGCTATTGTTCACATGGGATTCCCACACATCACACGCTTTACAGTGCTTCCAGCTTAAAGAGTGGATTTTTTAGCTTTTTGGTTAAGGTTGCTAATTCTGCTATAATTTCTCAAGTATGTGTAATAGAAAGCTAAAAATTTGTATTATTATACATTAATGTCATATTAACATACAGACAAAACAATTTTGTGGGTTTGTGGTTATTGTTGTGGTTATAGGTGATGGAACTGGGAGCTTCAAGACAGTGAATTTGGAAGTGTTTAAGCTGAAAAAAGAGAAATTATTTTTCCTTATCTCTATAACTTGGTATTCTGATACTTTAATACCTGAAGTTTCATATGAGCCAGATTTTGTGGGCACACGAAATTTGAATCTCGAAATATTTTAAATTTTAAGAAAAAAAGTGTTTAAGCCAGGATTTTTGAATTTATTGAGTTATATCTCTAAAAATTTGACACATGATGTAAAATTGCCTTAAATTATTATGTATAACTTTGGTAGCTATACCTTGAAAATTAAGTGAGTTGTGGCTGTTTTTCACCAAAAATTTTTTATGCACGGTAAGGGTCATCAAATGATGACGTTTAGAGCGGGTTGTGGGCCTTTAGTACACGTAAACGCGATGTCACAAAACAGCGCATGCGTATTTGTGCAAGGGCGCCAGTTTACCGCTAATTGTTACACTGTATGGCTGATTTAGCTACGGTTGTATCTCAGGCCCTAGGTATCAAGTTTTACGGCGTTATTACTGCCTATCACGGCCAGCGTTTTAGCTTCCGTCTGGAGCTGCACAACCCGTAGGACTCCAACTGCATCGCCCTGATGTTGTCAGAATACCGAATGCTGGGAGCCTTGGGAGTATTAAACTCCTTCAGCTTTTCTTCAGCTCTTGAAAAAGATGACCACTTGGATAGGCTTGGCTCCAAGTTAGTAATATACCAGCCAACAATTCTGACTGATTTAGACTTAGCTAGTAAATCCATACAGTCGATTGCAGTTAGGGAAAGTCCCGTCTTACTGCTCGGGGAAATAACCGTTCGACCTTAGCTCGTTAACTAGTTACGTTTAATGACGAACTACCGCAAAATCTTGACGTAAAAAAAAATAGCGTAAAATGTATTAGAGTGAATGAGGAAAGTGCTGTTCTCTGTTTTCCATTCTCTAAACAGGCAGTTTTACTATTGTAAACATTGTTGGGATGATGAAGAAAAGGTATGTGTATGTTAAATGACTGTAGTGAGGGTCTAAACAGTAGTTTAAAAAAATCCACTCTTTAAGTTGGAAGCACTGTATGTATTGTTAATTTCCATATAAGCTGAGAAGAAATAAAATGTTTAAAAAAAAGAATTTTCTTTCCTGCATTCTGCAGTGGGCGTGGTTAGTGTACGTTAATAGAGACTGAACTTAAGTCGCTGAACGATTTCGGTACCCAGAGTACTGTCCGCTGTCCGGATTTGAGAGATGGTCGCTCCTGGGAGTTTGTAAATGTACAGTAAGAATAGAATATTCAATCCGTGACTAGCGCTTTGTCCATTCCAGAGAGTACATCCGCTTCTCGGGATGTCCGCTATCGGAGATTCGACTGTATACAGTGGAACCTCTCTACAAAGGGACTCTGAAGAACAACTTGACTCTTAACAACAGCCAGCGTTAATGGAACACAGTGATCTACTACAATAAAAAATAAACTCTGAAAGCAGCCAAACTCTCTACAAGGGTCAAAAGACTTGACCCCAAGCATGGCCTTTGTAGAGAGGTTCCACTGTATATATATATATATATATATGTGTGTGTGTGTGTGTGTGTGTGTGTGTGTGTGTGTGTGTGTAACAGGCTCTGCAAAAACTAGGAGTTTTGGCAAAAGTGCCAAAGCTGTAAAACAGTAACAGACTGACTGGTCAAATTTGCTGAATTTTTCACTTATTAAGTACAGTAATTGTTCTATCATTATGCCAAATTAAGCTTAAAAAGTTTGTATCACATCAAGTGCACTATTGATAGTAGTCAGCTCAATAAGATCAGCCACACTTTCAAGACCTTTTTTTACCGAATACCTAAATTGTCAAACCGAATGGTGGTAGTATGGCTTCCCACAAAAAGCGAGTGTATCTTTCCCTGAAGAAGAAGGTGGAATTGATAAAATATTCTCGAAGTAATCCTGGCACTTCTCTAAAATCTCTTGAAATGGTATTTGGATGCGGTAAGACACAGATAAGTAAAATTTTGAAGAACAAAGAGTCTATTTTAGCTGAGACAGGGTATACTCCAACAGTAAGGCTCCTAAATCTAAATATTCTGATGTCAATGATGCTCTCTATGAATGGTTTAAGTTAGCAACATCCCTGTTGGGGGACCACAGCTAATTCAAAAAGGAAAGATGATTGCGGAAGCATTAGGGAAGTCCGATTTTAAAATCAGTGGGATGGCTGGAAAAATGGAAGAAAAGGTTTTCCATTAAGTATTTTAAGATTTGTGGTGAATCAGGTGATGTCCAGGGGGTAACTATAGATTCCTGGAAAGAGCGTCTGCCAGAATTGGTCCGGGGCTATTCAAAGAATGATATTTGGAACATGGATGAGACAGGTTTGTTTTTTCGTGCTCTACCTGATCATGGCTTTGCCCAAAAAAGTCGTAGTTGCATGGGAGGAAAGAAATCCAAGCAGAGGGTTACAATTGCTTTTTTTGTGTCTGCTTCAGGACATAAAGAAAAATCTGTTTTCATCTGGAAATCAGAAAATCCGCGGTGCTTGCGTGGCTTTGATAAATCTTCTTTACCTGTCACATACTACACCCAAATAAAGGCCTTGGATGTCTGGAGAAATTCTTACTGATATCCTAACTAAACTTAATCGAAGATTGATCACGTCTAATCGAAATATTCTATTATTGATGGATAATGCTGGTTGCCATCCTCAAGAGTTAGTGTCAAAATTTTCAAATATTAAAATAATCTTTTTCCCACCAAACACAACCTCATGTTTGCAACCTCTGGACCTTGGAATTATTCAGACCTTTAAGGCTTATTATCGTAAACACTTTTTAATTTTTGTTTTATCAAAGATCGACTCGTGTGACCGTGCTACTGATGTGATTAAGTCTGTGAATGTTTTGGTTGCTCTTAGGTGGGTCGCCCTAGCATGTCAAGAAGTGAGCCCAGAAATTATTAGCAAGTGTTTCAAAAAGGCTGGTGTTCTCAACTATGAGCTTGATGTGGTCACTTTAGGTGCTACAGATGGTAGTGTTGACCCCTTTTCTGATATTGATGAGTTGCAGTGTCTGATCGAGCAAACCGGCTCAGAGAGTGCATTGCACGAGAATTCATTACTGGGGATGATAATCTCCCTATTTGTGCTGACATGGACAATGAGAATTGGGAGGAAACTTTTCTTAAAGAACAAACTGAAAATGAAGTTGAGAGTGCAATGGAGGTAGATGATGAAGAAGATGAATGTGATGAAGCAGCTATAGTGGTTCCAAAATTGAAAACATACAAGGAAATAATAAATGTTTTGGAAGACGTTTCCCAATTTTTGGAGTTTAAAGGCCATACTGGTGAAGCATTGTCTGTTGGTTCTTTTATTGATCGCATTGCTGTGATAGCTACAGTACAGCAAAATAAACTACACTTGATCAATACTTTCATAAATAATATTGTATAGCTAAGAACATGCAGTTGTATCATCCGCAAAAATGTTTTCATTAAACTTTATTTGAATTATAACTTTGCTGATATTTTTCTATTACTCTGTCAATGCTAAAAAGTGGATTATAAAATCAAACTCCCAACAGAGAACAATCTCTGAACAAAGGACAATTGCTGATGCACGAAAGTGTCCTCTCGTCGGAGACTCGACTGTATATATATATATATATATATATAAAAGAATAAAGCAAGGAAAAAAAGAAGAAGAAGAAAAAAAGGAAAAACGAGACATGATTTTAAGCTGGTATGTCTGTATCAATATTGGGTAAGGCTTTTATAGTCCAGCAGATAAGTGTAATATTTTGAGAAAATTGTGCCTTTAATGATACAAGCATGAAATTTGGCACACAGTTATAGGTTGCTCTAAGGATGATTTTTTGCTATAGGGCCATTTCACATTTCGCTTGCAACAAAGACGGCAGCCAATTTGAAAATGGCTGCCACCCATTACTATTATACTGGCATCTCAATTTTATTCTGGTGGCTATTAAATACATTTAAAGGTGAGGAATAGAGTACAGCATTAAATATATATATATATATATATATTTATAGCCCGTTATCTGAGCGACCGCGCTTGTCGTTAAGAACTATAAATCGGATACAGTCTGGTATGCTCGTAAGAAAATGTATTAGCGGGGAAAAGTCTGATATAGTTCTTAGCAACCATAATTAACCCTCAGCGCGCATGCGCCCAGAGGGTTACAGTAGTCATCCTGTCTGTGTGTCATTCATTCAACAACGGATCTCGAAGACGACGGCCTTCCAGGCTCTGAAACGATGTAGAGATAGAGAAATTTGCAAAGTCCCTTTAATGTGCTAGAATTTTTTGTTTCGACTTAGTTTTCAAGAAAAAGCTAGTCGATTTTAGCCGTTCGTACAATCGTTGTGCTAGTGCGCTACCAGTAACGTCCCTTTACCGCACGTTATAATCACATGAGCTGAAAATTGCAGCTAGAGAGTGGCCGGTTGGCATGTAGTACTACTGCAGTTGAAATTGTCGCGCTTCACGCGTGTAAGGGGGCTCTAGAGTCTAGTTATATACCGTGGAGCTGATCTATTTTAACCTAGAGGCGTTCCCTTCGCTCTGTTGTTTGCTTCTTTCTTTGTATCGCTGTAAGTAGTAACTGTCTGTGTGTAAATGCTCAAGGTTTGAAATAATTTTTAACAAACGTTCGCTTCTACTGCTGATCTCTGGTGGACATACGCTGAGGGTTCGCACCTCCTGGTGCTTCATTATGATGGAAGGCAGATCAAAGCAAAATGGAATAATGAAGAGTTTGGGTACTTAATACAATTAAGATAACTAACGCTATACTTTGCTCGTTGTTTATGTTGGGCTATAAAATAGTTATAAACCAAAATCATTAAGTTTGTATTGCGATTTATAAATCCTCGCCACTCGGGCTGCGCCCTCGTGTCTCGGAGTTTGTAAATCACATACAAACCTCAATTTTGGTTTATAACTATAACATATATATCAGTTTAGAGAACACAATCCACCGCAATAGCAAAGGGCAGTGCACTGAAATGATGCCTTAGCACACTTGCACCTTTCTTTTTTGCATTCCTTCTTGCACCCACATTTAAGGAGTTCACGACATGCCTTGGTAGCTTCTGGCAAAGTTGTCCAGTTAACTTCCCATCCGCCTATGTCCTTCTTCTTCCACCCACAATCACTTGGGTTTGGGAGTTCAGGAGATGCAACCATCATTCTTTCTGCATAGCTTGGGGCACCAACTGACTATCTGCTTTGTTGGCCCATCAAGCAATGGTATGGGAGGAACTTGTCTGAGCAGAGCAACGGGGTCACATTGGTGTATGTGTCAGGCAGTTTAGCTGGCTTTCTCTTGGGGCCTCTCTGAGTGTCACCAGGAATAGAAGCAATATCTCACTGAATCCCGGCAAAAGTGCCATCAGGGTGTTGGAAAAGTGATATCCCAGTTCCATGGAATGAGTTGTGAGCACTGGTAGAACTGGTTGTGATCAACATTGTCTATCGCTGCAGTAGTAAGCAGGCCACCGTGAGGAGGACAGACAGCCTTTTCCACTTCATACCGATTGCAGATCAAGTTACCCAATTCTGTATAAATGTCTAGTACACGATCACGATCTTTGTGTGAATCATAATTCCCAAATATATGGGCAACGGTGTTTCTCTGTCTTGGCTATGCCTAGCTGTGGTGGCAGTCTGCCTTTGGCGTACCAAACAGTTGTATTGGAGAAGTAGTGAGAGAGTAAGAGCTGGTTGAGGTGTAAATTCAGAACTGGTCTGCGTTGTGATGTTTGTACCACACAACACCATGGAAATTAGTGCCAAGAGTGAAACTGGCACAGACTTTTCTTGGCACTGAGCATCAAATGAGCCACTGAAGTGATTTTTCATCTTTAACATGTCTCTCCTCACTATCTCAGCAGCTCTGGCTAGATGAACTGCATCATTGTCAGTATCGTGCTCACGTGCTTTCCTCAATGCAACACCAACATCTTCATTGCATATCAGATCCACATCACAGCCTTGTGTGCGAGCATTCATATCTGGAAAGTAACTCAGTATTCTGTTCTTAAGTTTGGTGGAGTGTATACGCCCGGTGATGTTCGTTCCCAATTGTTCCAGTCTGGTGTGATAGAGATTCACCAGGTCTACTAGTTTGAACACTGGTGCTATGAGACTATCAATACGTACTTCCTCAATGTAAGAGACAAGCCCAGCAAATGCAATACCATGGTTAACATCATCTGCACTAGATTCCGGCACTTTTGTGTCCCGTGCTATATTGTATAGAGAAGCAAGACAACGAGCGTGATACTTTGCCTCTTGGGCAATAAGGTCTCCAGCACTAAGCTTTGCTAGAAGGGGTTTATCCTGCAATTTGAGGGCACACTGCCTCACATAAATGTCAACTTCTAATGTTGACGCATTCCGCAGAACATCCCTAGCTGCAGATTTGCCACAGAAGAAGCATGTCTCTTTTGAATCGTGTTTGTGTTCTCCACTCAAACGGGTGAACTTCCAAGATCTTAGTTCTGGATTGCTTTCTTGGGGCATTTTTCGCTTTTCAGCTCTCTGGAGTTTTGTTTTGTTAAACAGCAGTCTGCATGAATCATGCCATTTGGCTTTGCAAAGTCGGAATGTTGCCTCAATACCCTGACCCTCATCCAGTCTTGACAGCTTTAGGGTTAATGGAAGACAACCAATCTTGTCAAATGCTTCGAGATTTTCGGCCAAAGTTTTGTATCCTTCCCCCTCTGCGCCACGAGCTGAATTAGCTGGACATTTCAGCATCTCTACAGTCTCTTTTTGGCACACAACACAAACATCCCAGTTTGCTGTTAAACACTGTCCCGAAGTTTTGAGGCCCATCAGGGTCTACAACCATGTAGAGTTTGGACATTTTCCCTCAAGTATCCAGAAACAGAAATAAGCTGATGCAATACAGTGCTTGCAGTTGCAAGCAGAGCTTAACACAGTGTGCTTGCAGCTGCAAGCACAATGCAAATGCAGAGTGGTAATGATCTGATGTAGCTACATCAGGTATAAATTCAGCAGCTACAGACACATGCCAGCTCGTTGCATTCATCATTACATGCAAAATCATTTTTCCTCAGGTAAGAGATTAGCTATAGGATCAAAATTCTAAGTGGTTTCAAAACAGATGTCAGCAAAATATCAATAGATGGTGGCCATTTTTTTAACGAGCGAAATGTGTGATGGCCCTATAGCTAAAAATTGTCCTTAGGGCAACCTACAACTGTGCACCAAATCTCATGCTTGTATCACTAAAGGCACAATTCCTTCACATATCTGCCTAACTATGACAAGACCAACAAACAGCTAACCCTGAACCCTGGACCCAACAAATAATCATTAAGTTGAATCAGCTCTATATCATCTAGAACTGTCAGGTTCGTCATTTTAAAAGTCCTGACAACATTTACCTATAATAATTTTAAAAAAATGCTATTTACCCTTCAACCCCAAAAGAGTAGTAATTATACACAATGTCAGTTACGTACTGCTGGACGCTTGCGCGATAAAGAAAGTGTCAAACGGGCGCTGCACTTTTTACAGCCAGCGCTAGGAAGAATAGCCAGTGGTTTTTGGTAATGGGTTAACAATATTCATAAGAGATGGATGTATTTTTGAGTACGTCTACATGTCCTATAAGGTCTAGTCCACAGAACAATAGGGAAAGCTGGCACTCTGACATGGGAAACAAAATTAGTGGAGAACAATGGAAAAATCCTTTTAGGACTTTAAAAATGACGTAACAGACCAATCAGATAGCCTGCATGTGACTAGCTACGTCCTAAATAATGTAAATATACCTTGGAGGTGACTTTAGACACACCCTCTTTGAACTGTGAATAGTCAGTAGATCTAGAATTGTCACCTGTAAAATAAAAAATTTAAAAAAATTTAAATGAAGAAGCAATATTGAGACTGACACAACAAATAGTGTACTTAGCAAAAAAAATTAATAAATAAATAAGAATAAGGTATATGTATAATAAATACAAAAATAATAATAAAAAAACTTCAGTCATTCTCATCTGAAAAAATAATAATAATAGCAAGGTTTTAATTACAAGAGACAACTTAAAGTATTACTGAGCCAAGAAATTTTGATACAATAATTATGACACAACTACACAATAGAACCAGCCTGGCAATGAACTTGTGGAACACAATAATTGCTATTTATTTCCACTTCAATTCCTTAAAATAGGCTGTGTACACTAAGAAACAAAATGGTAATGATCACACTGGTTTGTTGCGGGTTTAATAGAGTAGGTGCCAATAACTGGCACCTCTCATTGAGATTGTCAAATAGTTTTCACACTAGCTCACTCTGCAGATACACTTACATCAAATGAATACAATTGCAACTTGGTAAAGGGTCTGTACACAACAACTAACACGTAATTAAATTATTTAAACCCAAATTAGGAGGACCAATCTTTGATTAGGACTAACCTTTAGGAGTTCGACCAAAATAGTCATCACTAGATATGGAACTAGAGCCGGAAAATCTAGCTGTATTACTGTCTCCAAACTAAAAAAGAAAAAAAATACTAATAAAGAAGTTACACAAGTACAAATTTAATATCTGGTAGTTCTAATACACGAGTATGTGATTAGAGTAAGAGAGGCACCCTCAGGTGCAACATTGAGATTTCTTTACATGTATAGTACATGGGACCTCTGTTATAATAGCATCAATTGGTAAACCATCTGCCTTGGGACAGACCTAAATGCCTGAACTTCTGTTTACTTTGCCAACCATTTATCATGGCTTTAGTGAACTGTAAGAGCCACTAAAAGAACAGCTCTACTACTTTCTTCAGCACCACTAAAAGGTGAGTACAGCTTTAACTAGTTTGCCGATAGAAGGGAATACACGTTAACTTCAGCGAGCTTTAGTGTGCTACAAAGAAACTAGATATAGGTGTGTATTTAAGGTCTGCATGTCTGCTATGTATATATGTATATATGTCTGTATGTATGTATGTATGTATGCATGTATATATGTATATATGTATGCATGTATATATGTATATATGTATGCATGTATATATGTATATATGTATGCATGTATGTATGCATGCATGCATGTATGTATGTATGTAAGTATGTATGTATGCATGCATACGTATGTGTGTGTGCCATGTGGATGCCTCCTAAGTTGAACTAACTTGATCCCCAGCAGAGTCTCGACCGAAGTACTGATCAGATGAGATAGACTTAGCATTACTGAACCTCTGCTGGGCATTGCTGGATGAACTCGGTGAGGACCAAGTGGACTGAGTCCGACTGCCACTCCCTCTACTGCTACTGCCACCGCCACTATGTCCTCCTAAGAGTGAAAATTACCACAATCACCATACGCACCTGATAACTGATACTGAAGGACAAGTAGCCAAACATTATGTGATAGTAATAATGTGTATCAATTCTTGCAAAAAAAAAATGCCAGGGAAATTTTTGCACACACACACACACACACACACACACACACTAGCAACAACTACAATGTCTGTCGGCGACTAAATTACAAACTAAAAAGGGTTGGGGAGGTTAGTTTTGTAAACATTTAGCTTGAAAGTAAATTTAGGTTTGCAGCTCATAATTATTATTATTGTTTTTACTGTGCTTGTGAAACCATGTACACATAAAAATTTTAAAGAAGAAAAAAAAAAAAAAAAAAAAAAAAGTAACATATAGCTCAAGAAAAGGCAAGGGCTCTCACTTTCAATAATGTAGTGTAATATAAGCAAGTATGTATCCTCTGATTCAAGCCAACCATAGAGGTATCCACCATTCAACCATTAGTAGTGATCAATAAATAAAGGAATATGACACTACCACTAAGATATAAAACATTACCTGAAAGACTGCCAAAACTGGAGACTTTGTCTGAAGGTCTGTCTGCAGTGGACCCACCGGAGCTAGAGAAAGCACTGTGCTTGCCAAAGAAGTGACTGTCTGAAGGAATGGTGGACGAGGAAGAGGCAGAAGAGGTGTGGCCTGAGTATGACCCACTTCCTGATGATCTGGAATAGCTGGGAGGGTCATAGGCTGTGGAACCAAATCCCCCGAAAAAGTCATCCCTGCATTTCGTGCGTGTATACACACACACACACACACACACACACACACACACGTTAACGCCCAATCTTTCAACTTAGAAGGTGAAAATACATATAATACTAGGAAAAGGTTCCCATTGAAGTTAGCAGAGTGAGCTGAGGAGCTAGGCAAAAAGAAAAGCTATAGTTATATAATATTATAAGTTAGCTAATGTAGTTTTGATATTATCAGTACAGCACGTAAGTTGCCTATTAAAAAATGTATGGGGAAAATCGCTGTTCAATTGAAATCGCACGGAGAAAGTGAAATAGCACATAACTAATTGAAATAGCACAGTAACTAAGTGAAATAGTATGGGTAAGTGCGCATGCGTGCAGCGTTAAAGGTCACCTTTTTTTTTTTTTTTGAGTCATTCAGTAGACAATAACACAGTATCACTCCGAAAAAATTTTGACAGTGTTTGGTCAAGTAGTTCCTGAGTTATGGGCCTTTGAAAATGCACCCTACTCCCACTAATTAAGTAGGCCAATTGGTTGATTACGTCACAAGTTGAGTACCACGGCACAAGTTGAGTACCACGCGCGCGTGTGCTTGTGTAAACTTCGAGGTTTAGTCCTCAGTCTGCTAATCTGATCTGATTGCCACTACTGCTAAATATGGTCAAGACTTGTGTTGCTGCAGTCTGCAATAACAGTAACGGCAGGTATAGCACAGCGGACCGAGGTTACCGGCGGTTAAAGAGAGTGGCCAAATGAGTTAGGGGAGGGCGGGGCTCGGTATTAAGGGCACCGACCTCGTGCGGAGAGCGTCAATTAGAAAGTGATTAATAATGGAGAAAGACAAAAAAGAGAAGCTGCCCAGAACGGCCAGCAAGGCCACGGCTGAGGCCCGTGGAAGAGAAGATGCCCCGGCGCCTAAGCGGCGGAAGGGGGCGAGGACTACGTCGGAGGAGAGTGAGGACGAAGTAGCTGAGGGAGACCGAGCCGGTGAGGTGGAACAGAATTCTAAAGCAATTCGCTGGCTCGTGAGACAGATGGGGGTCTTGGAAAAGACAGTCCTGGACCGGCTTCCGGAGAAAAAGGGTATGCCCTGTGTAGAAGCCGGGGTGGGGGGGGACATAGTAGGTTGAGTAAGTAAGGTTGAGCGGTGAGTCTATGATCGGGGACGTGGAGAGAGGGGACTGGAAGGCTATGGCAAACGTTCCTGATGCTCACCTCCGTGCTAGCAATAGTGCGTGACAAAACCGAGCTCAGCGGGCTTTGTGGAGGCGTCCAGTGGGCGAGGGTTAGGTCGTTCATCAAGGTGTAGGGAGCCAAGGAAGGGGAGACGGCGAAGGACGCCGTAAGAGTGTGGTGAGCCGGAGGCTGGGAGGTGGTGGCATTGTCTCTCAAGGGAGCGAGACGGAGGCCGCGATGTTAGGCTAGGTAGTAGAGGGTAGTTCAGAGTTCCTCGGCTCAAAAAGGGGGGAAGGAGAGGCCGGCAGGGAGCTAGCCGGCAGGGAGCTAGCCTGAGGTGGCGGGACTTGGGATGTGAGTTCCCAGTTAGCCGGGAGAGTTTGGAGGGGGATGGTGGCCATGCAGGTTGGGGCATGGAGGTAAGGTCCCCATAGGTTTAGTTTAGGGGGCAGTAGTATGGGTAGTTTAGGTAGGGTAGTCACTAGGTAGGCAGGAGGCGGCAGCAGACCAGTGCTGGGAGAGGGCAGCACTGGGTAGCCGTGAGTGACGGAAAGGGTCCAGCGTTGGAGGGCAATGCTGTGAAGCCGTCAGTGCTAAGGTGAGGGCGCCGAGGATGGAGTGGAAAAGAAAGGGTGCCAGCGGTCCCGAGTTGGTGGGTGACTCGGTGAAGGCACGGTATGTGAATGGGTGGAAGGGGCCCAGGGCTGGGTGGCAGCCCGGTAAAGTCAAGGGGGCCATGAGTGAGTGACACGGTGGTCCAAGGCTGGGGTGGGCAGCCTTGTGAAGGGTGTCAGGTAGTCTAAGGGCACAAAGAGTGCAGGTGGTCCAGGTCTGGGTGGCAGTCCTGTGAAGTTAGGGGGTTAGGATGGAGGGATAAGGGGGTCCAAGGCTGGGGTGGACAGTCTGGTGGAGGGTGTCAGGAGTTATGGTGGCACAGGAGTGCCGGCGGGCCAGGACTGGGTGGCAGTCCTGTGAAGTCGGAGGGTTAGGAGAGAGTGACACGGGGGGGCCAAGGCTGGGTTGTTGGGGCAGTCTTGTGAAGGGGTCAGGTGTTAGTGGGGCACAGGAGTGCCAGGGTCCAGGGCTGGGTGGCAGCCCCGTGAAGGTATGGGGTAGGAGTGAGTGACACGGAGGTCCAAGACTGGGGTAGTCAGTCTTGTGAAGGGTGTCGGGAGGCACTTGGGTGCTGGGGAACCAGGGCTGGGTGGCAGCACTGGGAGGCTAGGAGCCAGGAGTGAGGGGCCACCAGGGAGGGACATGTGTGTCATGTTCATGTCTGTGTGATGTGTGGTCACAGACGAGGTGGCGGAGCTGGCGGAGGCTGCCAGGAGCAAAGGGGCGTCAGAAGCTCCTGCCGGAGAGAAAAGAGAGGAGAGACCTCTGGTGCAGAAGCTGTTGGACAGCTTAAAGGAGGCCGGGGCGGGAGAGAGTGAGGACAAGAAGTCATCCAGAGTGGTGCACCTCATTAAGAACTTACCGCCGTTGCCGACCAAGGTGGTCGAGCGGATTAAAGAGGGTTCCTTCGTGGACTTTGCCTTCTTCCCCGTCTTCGACGATGGTCCTGGCGAAGCAGGTGACTGGAGGTCCAGTCCGGGGGAGGCCAGTGAAAGCTCTGGAGGGGGAGGAGGCAAGAGAAAGAGTCCCAAGGAGGTGCCGGACTTGGCAGGGTGGAGCACCTGCTTCACTCTGTTCCAGGTGGCGTGGGCATCCAGCAAGCCGGAGATGTGGGTCCCACTGGCGACGTACAGAGAGTCAATTTTCAAGCTGGCAAAAAGGCACCAGTGGAACCAAGTAGCCTGCTATGACAGGAGGTTCCGGCAGGAGGCGGCGGGCAAGGACACCGTGAAATGGGAGGAAGAGAATCTGTCCTTGCTGTTGGACGTGGTCCACTCCACGCCATCATCGAAAGCCGAGCCGAGGCAGTCGGCTGGAGGGGGTGATCCTCTGGGGAGAAAGGCTGAGCCGAGGAGGAAGGGCGCTTGCTTTCGCTTCAATAGGGGCGAGGGCAGGTGCACCTTTGGGGCCCAGTGCAAGTTCAGCCACACTTGCTCCAATTGTGGAGGGGATCACCCAGCAACCCAGTGCAACAGGCCTGGGGAACGAAAATGAACTATAACCATATCCACCTCCGTATCGTACTGTTATTTTATCATCCGGTGTATTGTTCATGGTTGATGTAGTATTCTATTGTTTGCTTGAATTCTCAGTCACTGGTAGTCAGGGTATTAGCCGTAGTCGGGAAGGGGAGACGCTGTGAAGGGAGGGAGTGACTGTATCAGGGTTGGGTAGCTATAGTGGCTAGGTAGGGCAAGGGTAAGGGTGCGGGCGGGGAGGGGGTAGCTAGGGCACGTATGCACACACGTAGTCTAGGGTGGTGAGGTGTTGCAGTGCGGGTGGGCAAAAGCTGACAGTGGTTTTCGCTTTTGCAGGGTACTGCTTCACAAATCAGTTGAAGGAACTCGAGCGGAGATCTGAGGGCTTGAGCAGTAGAGTGCTGCAGGGAGCAGAGGCGGTGGTGACCCCCCTGGTGTGGCAGCAGTGGGAGGAGGAACTGAGAGAGCACCCGGACAGAGAGTGGGTGGAGTTCCTGGTGACGGGTGTCAGAGAGGGGTTCCGCCTGGGTCACGACCAAAGTAAAGTCGTGCTGAAAGAGAGGCGGGGAACCATGTACGAGGCCTCTCAGCACAGAGAGGTGATTCAAGAGTACCTGGAGAAGGAGGTACAGGGAAGGAGGATCTGGAAGGTGAGCGCTGAGGGGGTCCAGTGCTCACCGTTTGGAGTGATCCCAAAGAAGGGCAAGCCGGGCAGGTGGAGATTGATTGTAGACCTGTCCGCGCCGGAGGCCCACAGTGTCAACGATGGCATCGACAGGGAGCTGTCGAGTGTGTCTTACACGTCGGTAGAGGACGTCGTCAGGAGAGTGTTGGAGCTGGGGGAGGGTGCCAGGCTGGCTAAGGCTGATGTGAGAGCAGCCTACCGGAACGTTCCCGTCCACCCGAGGGACAGGTGGCTGCTGGGAATGAGGTGGGAAGGCGAGACCTTCGTGGATGGCACCCTCCCGTTTGGCCTCAGGTCAGCTCCTCTGTTGTTCACGGCCCTGGGGGACGCCATTGAATGGATTGCCACGAAGAGAGGAGCGGTCTGGCTCAGACATTACATTGATGACTTCGTGGCAGTGGGGCAAAGTGGCACTGATCAGTGTGAGAGGACCATGGCCGTGTTCAAGGAGACGTGCCTTCGGTTGGGTATGCCGTTGGACGAGAACAAGGAGGAAGGACCCAGCGAGGTGCTGACCTTCCTGGGATTAGAGATAGACTCGGTCAGAATGGAGGTGAGGTTGCCTCAAGAGAAGCTGACCGAGATGAGAGCCCTCCTAAAGAGGTGGAGGGGCATGAAGTCATGCAAGAGGAGGGACCTGGAGTCACTGGTGGGGTCCCTCAACCACGCATGCAGGGCAGTCAGGCCGGGAAGAGCTTTCAAAAGGAGACTGCAGGATCTCATGACCACGGTGGAGAGGGGTGACCGCAGAGTGAGACTCAATGTGGAGGCTCGGGCGGACATCGAGTGGTGGCACCAGTTTGGGCTGAGGTGGAACGGGACCTCGCTCATGAAGGCCGTGGTCGTGGATGAAGTTCCCCAGGAGGTGATGTGTTCCGATGCGTCTGGAAGCTGGGGTTGTGGTGCAACCTGGCAGGGCGAGTGGTTCCAGATCCAGTGGAGCGCCCTGCCGGGCACAAGTGAGTGGGGCATCATGCCCAAAGAGATGCTGCCGATAGTGGTTGCGGCAGTGGTGTGGGGAGCTCGTTGGAAAAGACGAGCCATCAGGGCCAGGTGCGACAACATGTCGGTTGTGGCGGCCATACAGGCGGGTGCCTGTAAGGAGAGATGGTCTATGCACCTGCTCAGGTGCTTGGCGTTCGTGGAGGCGACCCTCTCGGTGACCGTGAGAGCTGAGCATATCAGAGGGGTCGAGAACGGGGTGGCAGACGACCTGTCCAGGGATAGATTACAGAGTGCTCTGTCTGCCATGCAGGTGCCGCAGTCGGAGCCAGTGACGGTGCCAGCGGAGCTCGGGGGGTTGCTGACCACGGCAAGTCAATCCTGGTCAGGGCAGGAGTGGAGGCGGTTGTCGGGGATGCTATCGACATGTCAATAGCAGGACACACGCGGCGGCGGTATGCCGCTGCGTGGGAGAGGTACTCGGTCTGGTGCAGGAGCCTGGGGGAAGAGCCGTTGCCTGTCACTGAGGACAAGGCCTTGGCGTATGTGGCGGTCTTGGCCGGAGAGGGACTCAAAGCCGGGACGGTGAAGTACCACCTGGCGGGTCTGAGAATGGCGCAGATCAAGGCAGGCATGAGGGCGCCAGACTGGAGTACCATGGACAGGCTGACCCAGCTGAAGAAGGGCCTGGCTCGAATGGAGGCCGTGGGCGGTGGGTCCCCCCAGGCGAGGGAGCCGGTGAAATGGGTCCACATGAGAGCCATGCAATCCGCATGGAGGAGCAAAGGAGAGAGAGGCACTATGCTGTGGGCTGCGGCCTGCATGTGCTTCTTTGGCTGCTTGAGGGCAGGGGAGGCGCTGGCTCCCGAGAGCGGGGAGTTCGACGCAAAGGCCCACCTTTCGTGGGAGGATGTTCAATTGGATAAAGCCAAGAGCCCGGGCTGGATTCGGGTCAGGATAAAAGAGTCCAAGACGGACAGGATGAGAGTTGGGGCCTACGTGACTCTGCACAGGACTGACAGGGACATCTGCCCAGTGAGGGCGGTGTTGGAATTCATGGTGTGCAGAGGAGCGGGACCAGGACCCTTCTTCTCGGGGAAGGACGGAGGGAGTCTCACCAGACGTGGGTTCGTGGTGGAAGTCCGAAAGGCCCTAGGGGAGAGTGGGATTCCCGAGTCGGGTATCTCTGGGCACAGCTTCCGCATTGGGGCAGCTACGGCTGCGGCTGCGGGAGGAGCGTCGGACGACGAAGTGAAAGCTCTGGGGAGATGGACGAGCCGAGAATACAAGGGCTACATAAGGAGAGAGGGGGGGGACCAGGCCTCCTCGGCAAAAAAGTGGACGGAGTCATTCAAGGCTGTGGACGGCAGCCAGGACTAGTCAGTGTATGTGTTGTCATTCACTCATCTCATGGTGATTGTTATCAATGATGCTCTTGTCTTAAAGTTATGGGTGACATGGGCGGGTGAGGGTAGTGGGTGAGGCTGGTAGGGCTAGTCCTAGGTATGGGTGGTGTGTGCGTCGGAGCAGTCGGGGCTCTCCGAGTGGTCATGGTGGGGGTGTTGGTGGGGGTATGTGCAGCTGACACAGGAGAGAGAGATAAGCTTCAGCTGCACAAGGGCGAGCCTCAGGCACGACCTGGGCGCGCTAGTCCCAGCAGGACCTCGGAGAGAGGCGTGGCTGGGCGGTGGACCCGGCAATCACGCGCGACTGCAAATCTCCGGCACACACACTGTGGAGATGAGTAAAGGCCAATGGTATGTATAACTTCTGGTAAGTGTCTATTTGTGCTCAGGACCTCAGCAGGTAACGGCAGGTATAGCACAGCGGACCGAGGTTACCGGCGGTTAAAGAGAGTGGCCAAATGAGTTAGGGGAGGGCGGGGCTCGGTATTAAGGGCACCGACCTCGTGCGGAGAGCGTCAATTAGAAAGTGATTAATAATGGAGAAAGACAAAAAAGAGAAGCTGCCCAGAACGGCCAGCAAGGCCACGGCTGAGGCCCGTGGAAGAGAAGATCCCACCCACCGCACCCCATATGTGAAGGGAGGGTAGCACATTATGTGGGGAGGGACAAGTTTCTCCGGGTATCCTAGGTTGGCGTAGGGTATTCCGTGACCGATTTGGAGTCGCGCGTGGGGGGGGGTATGTGCAGCTGACACAGGAGAGAGAGATAAGCTTCAGCTGCACAAGGGCGAGCCTCAGGCACGACCTGGGCGCGCTAGTCCCAGCAGGACCTCGGAGAGAGGCGTGGCTGGGCGGTGGACCCGGCAATCACGCGCGACTGCAAATCTCCGGCACACACACTGTGGAGATGAGTAAAGGCCAATGGTATGTATAACTTCTGGTAAGTGTCTATTTGTGCTCAGGACCTCAGCAGGTAACCAGGATGGAGTAAGTCTGCACAAGTTTCCCAGCAACAGTGCTCTGAGGAAAAAATGGGTAGATCAGGTGAAAAGGCACAGAGACAAATGGGAACCCACTGCATACTCTGTGCTGTGTAGTCAGCATTTCGAGCCATCATGTTTTATGGCTGATTCTATCCTTTCCCAATCACTGGGGTTGGGCAAGAAGAGAGACTTTCCTAAATGTTCCCATGGGACATTACGTAGGAGGAGAAAAAAAGAAGTGGTTTAAACGACGTTAAGTATAATGAATGTGGTATATATCATAAATACTGAATATTTATAACCCTCATAGATACTAAGGCCAGTGAGAAGTTAAGTGTAATTATTCTGAACAAGCACTTTTGCACTGATATGAAAAAAATCTCACCAGTTCACCAAACTTCGAAGTGTGAAGCCTTTCATAGCTTATTAATTACCTTTGCTCCGAAGTCCATGGCATTTAGTTACTACGGCATACTTTCCAAGTTAGTATAACCTGCACTATAGCAAATACTTGTTTGGTTGTTAGTTTTATGAAGATATGCAATCCTGAATTATGACATTACCAGGCTAAAGTTGGCAGTCCTACATTACAACCAAAACAGCCGCAGAGGACAGGCAAAAACTAAGCAAGGGGAGAAAAGATATTCTGTTTTGTATCCCAAGTATAAATCTGGTGATCACATTGTCAGAAAAATCGTAGAAAAATCTACTTACGGTAAATAAAACTATATCATCAATTTCTGCTCTTATATACACAATGGCTTAAATATTTATAGGGTATGTGCAAGACCGCTTTTGTGCACTATGGGATGTTATGCTGAAAGAATGTGAAGTACCAGTTATGATGTTACCACCACCTGCACTCTGTGATAGTTTGGAAAAACCTGAAAAACAGAAGGCAATTGCTGAACATCAGACCAGATTTTCAAAATAATTGTGTGTGTGTGTGTGTAATTGGTTATATTGTTGGATGAAATCCTGTGTAATTATCAGATGGAAATGTCTCTTTTATTTTCTTGACAGCACAAGCAGGTAATACAACCCTGACATTACTGATTAAAATTGCTAACAGATTGCTTGTTCATTTGGAAGGAGATTATATTGTATAGCTTAGGTAGTGTGCGCTGAGGATTCACACCTTTGGTGCTTCATTTATATAGGGTTCAAGAAATACCCGCAGTAAAATGTTGTTGAAGATTGCCACAGTATTTCATAGCATGTGTAGGCACCTTAGCATAGAAAGGGTCCATGTACGCCTGGGGTTACAAAAATGGTCCACGTAATCCTACGCAAATTGAAATGAAGATATATATATATATATATCCCAACTCACGCGTATACAGATTCGTTCATTTCGCTCGCTCTGCTGAATTAATGCACCAAATATGTATATCCTGGCTGACATTAATATTCATTCCCCCCCCCCCCCCTTCCTGCTGACCAAAATATATAAATAAATAAATAAATTAATTAATTAATTAAAAAACAATAACAACAACAACAAACTCTGATTAAATATTAGACACTAACAGTGCCCACTTCTATTGGTTCTAAAAGGCCAGTCATGATAACACATTCATCTCCAGCTTAATATTCAGAAGTCGTTGTTAATTTTTTGTTGTTGTTTATTTGTAATATTCTCTGAGCATATTCGACTGACACCACACCCACACACCTGTCCACTGCAGAGGAGCTCCCAGAGTTAGAGATGCGGTCCATCCTGGATGAATGACTTCTTGCCGGCCCGACCTGGTTGATAGTGTTCATGTTGTCTGACGCTGCATGTCCGACACTGCCATAACAACAACAACAACAACAACAACAACAACATTAGTGATGTGCTTATGTTGATTGATAACAGACGACAATAAATAATAATAGTAGTAGTAGTAGTAGCAGTAGTAATAATAATAATGATAATAAATTAATTTTTGATACTGACCATACAAGACTGCTTTAAACCACACCTTCCTAATCAATATTATTTGCACACTCACACGTTTAAAAATATTTCTCCAAGCCCCTCCCCAACATCCATACTCACGTGCGAGCTCCCATGCCCCCCATGCCGAGGCGTTCTGCCTGTTTTGCCTTCTGTGGGTCCATGTTCCTAGTGTTGATAGTGTACTCCAGGCGTGAAGATGGGTTAGTAGTTTCTTCTGTTCTGGACCCCATTTGAAACAAATCTGTAGACATACAATATGGCTCTGTTAATTCTCTAATAGACCGTGCAATGAAGTCTCTCTTATCTATATATTTCTAGCTTGTCTAGTATATTTATCAACAATACTAAATTCTGGGGAAAAAATTAAAAAAAGTAGTCGTACAATTTGTACATTATACACTTAGCTGCACTATAACTCTTTCTCCCACTGACCTTCTTTCTCTTCCTTCAGTTTATCCTCTGCCTGTTTCTCTATCTCTGAAAAGTTGGTGGAGACCTTTTGAGCTCCTAGTCCCTTCCTGCCTTTACCAAGCTACAATAGAATTCACATTAAAATGAAAACAACAAAAACCCTCAAAATTCACAAACTTAGCTGAGCCAAGACACTGTAACATTCCATATACATATTATGTATTACCACCCAGACAATACCCACCTTTTCTAATTCCAATATTCCCCCCTCCTCCCACACCTCTAATCCACACACAACTTTCCTTAAGTAAAAACTTAATTATTGAGCAAAAAAATAAAATAAAATGTAGTTTAACGTAGTTAAAGAAGAAGATGTAGCCCACGCATCACAGGTCGGCAGAGGACCTGTGAGTACGGCGACCATGCGCTAAGCTGTCACACGTGAAGCAATGGCAAGCAATGGCACCCGGGCACCAGTATATTAGTCCTGATAGCTAGCAGCTACTGATAGCCACTGTTCTCAGTGCTGGTAGCCCTAGCCTAGCAGCTACCTGATACCGCTAGTCTGCTGAGGCTCACTGCTCATGTATTCTTAGGCTCACTGCCCATGTATTCTTAGGCTCACTGCATATCTAGTCAGAGGCTCACTGCCTAGGTATTCTCAGGCTTGCTGCCTATCTACTCACAAGCTCACTGCCTATGTATTCTCAGGCTCACTGCCCATGTATTCTTAGGCTCACTGCATATCTAGTCAGAGGCTCACTGCATATCTAGTCAGAGGCTCACTGCCTAGGTATTCTCAGGCTCGCTGCCTATCTATTCTCAGGCTTACGGCCTATCTAGTCACAGGCTCACTGCCTATGTATTCTCAGGCTCGCTGCCTATCGGTTCTCAGGCTCACTGCCTATATATTCTCAGGCTCACAGCCTATGTATTCTCAGGTCGCTGCCTATCTGTTCTCAGGCTCACTGCCTATGTATTCTCAGGCTCACTGCCTAGCTCACTGCCTATGTATTCTCGGGTTCACTGCCTATGTATTCTGGGGCTCGCGGCCTAGGTATTCTTAGGCTCACTGCCTAGGTATTCTCAGGCTCACTGCCTACGTATCCTCAGGCTCACTGCCTATGTATTGTCAGGCTCACTGCCTATGTATTCTCAGGCTTGCTGCCTATGTATTCTCAGTCTCACTGCCTATGTATTCTCAGGCTTGCTGCCTATCTAGTCACAAGCTCACTGCCTATGTATTCTCAGGCTCACTGCCCATGTATTCTTAAGCTCACTGCCTAGGTATTCTCAGGCTCACTGCCTATGTATTCTCAGGCTCGCTGCCTATCTATTCTCAGACTCACTGCCTATCTATTCTCAGGCTCACCGCCTATGTACTCTCAGGCTCACTGCCTATGTATTCTCAGACTCACTGCCTATCTATTCTCAGGCTCACTGCCTATGTACTCTCAGGCTTGCTGCCTACGTATTCTTAGGCTCACTGCCTATGTATTCTCAGGCTTGCTGCCTATCTATTCTCAGACTCACTGCCTATCTATTCTCAGGCTCACTGCCTATGTACTCTCAGGCTTGCTGCCTACGTATTCTTAGGCTCACTGCATATCTATTCTAAGGCTTACGGCCTATCTAGTCACAGGCTCACTGCCTATGTATTCTCAGGCTCGCTGCCTAGCTATTCTCAGGCTCACTGCCTATGTATTCTCAGGCTCGCTGCCTATCTGTCCTCAGGAACACTGCCTATATAGTCTCAGGCTTGCTGCATATATTCTCAGGCTCGCTGCCTATCCTTTCTCAGGCTTGCAGCCTATGTATTCCTGGGCTCACTGCCTATATGTATCCTCAGGCTTGCTGCCTATGTATTCTAAGGCTTAGGCCTATCTAGTCACAGGCTCACTGCCTATGTATTCTCAGGCTCACTGCCTATGTATTCTCAGGCTCACTGCCTATATATTCTAAGGCTTAGGCCTATCTAGTCACAGGCTCACTGCCCATGTATTCTCGGGCTCGCTGCCTATCTATTCTAAGGCTTACAGCCTATCTAGTCACAGGCTCACTGCCCATGTATTCTCAGGCTCGCTGCCTATCTATTCTCAGGCTCGCTGCCTATATATTCTCAGGCTCGCTGCCTATCTATTCTCAGGCTCACTGCCTATGTATTCTGGGGCTCGCTGCCTATCTATTCTCAGGCTCACTGCCTATGTATTCTGGGGCTCGCTGCCTAGGTATTCTCAGGCTCACTGCCTAGGTATTGTCAGGCTCACTGCCTATGTTTTCTCAGGCTCACTGCCTATGTATTGTCAGGCTCACTGGCCATGTATTCTCAGGCTCACGGCCTATGTATTCTCAGGCTCGCTGCCTATTTGTTCTGAGGCTCTCGTATGCATCTACACGGCGCTCACTCAATTACCCCATTACGCAATCAGGACATGCTCCTTCTCACTTGTGTCTGTTGCTGCCTCCACCAGGCACACCCACTGTTATTACTAAGACACGGTCACTTGACTGAATAGCTAATGCCGGCTTGGGGAGGGTTGAACAGTAGTACTAGGATACAGGAGTAAGTCTTGGAGTCACACGCCACTTGACTATGGCAAGAGTGGTGTAGAGAGTAGTGATGGTACTGTTAGCACGTAAGGTTAGATTCTCCACCCAATAGGGGTGTGGCGGTCAGACAGATCATACCTGGGTATGGGGTCCGTCACGTATTAACCACTACTGTCTCCTTCACCCGACGGCCACTACCCTGGTTGTGTTCCTAGAGTCTACTTAGACTTCAGTGTGCAGTGAAAGCAGGTGAGTTGGGAGTGTACAGTACTCACCAGTCCTGGTTTACTGAAGCTGTGCCCATTCAGGTTACCCGAGACAGACATGGTGGCTGGAGTCATCCAGGTACCAGGCACTGATCACAGCTCCAAGGTCAGTGGCACCACTCCCTTCTCTAAGGAACCAATACGTAGTCACTGGATGGCCACATCACAAAGCCAGTGAGAGGGAGAAGGTTGGGGGTCATGGGTAGTTCAGCATTACTCTTGTCATAACGCTCAGTTCTCACTGTGTATGCTTGTCTGTACTTACTTTCACAGGTATACAGCCTACTACCATTGGTAAGAGAGCTGTCAACCCCCTTTCCTAACCTATTACTTATAGCCTTGGGGGTGTAGGCCGCCTCCTGCGGCCCTTTGGGGGACTCCGGCGATGCAGGGCAATTAATGCTAATTGCCACTGACCTGCCGAGTCTCTCACCCCCAAGGCCACACAGGGGGGTGGGTCCAAGGTCATACCGCTGCCTCACGCAAGGAGCATGCGCACACATGACTGTGGGCTCACATCAGCTCAGACTGCCAATCTGTAGTTTAGGAGGATGACAGCAGGTAACCATACCAATAAGGCGAATTGTAGTTAAATAATAATAATAATAATAATTTATTATTATCAGTGTTTCATCCAGACATTCTTGCAAGGGGGGGCAAAATAGAGTTTTGAAAATGTAAGGGGGGGCGGGCGGCACTGGTCACCATGGGAGTGAAATAGAATTATTGGAAGGCCTATGTCCTACATTAAAAAAACATAATCTTATCTAATGAGGTCTGCATATGTCAGATCCTGACAAGTTAATTCAGCTACTCATTTTCACCTCCACCGTCTAGCAATTTTCAGTCAACTGTGACATTCACTATTTAGATGCTTTTCACACACTATTCAACTCTGACTCTCACCTCCCCTTAGGTTTATCACACGTTGATTCACACTTACGGTTGCTGGCTGGCTATAAAAAGGCCAGCCCTCAGCTCACCGTAGCAGTTGTTGAGTTTTGATCTATACAGATTCTACAACTTCCAGAACCAGAACTCTAAGCACTCGTAGTCCCTGACAGCTTAAGATAGTCTCAAATGGATATTCGCTCTTTCTTCTGTGGTGCAAGCTCTTCAAAGTCACCTGGCCACTCAAGTAGCAGTGACACAGAAGATAAAATTGACAGCAATCAATCTGATACTGAGTTTTTGGAGCCAAGTCCTGCCAAGAAAAGATTAATTGTCCATGAGAAGCATGCAAAGGAAAGATTAACTACACATGAGAAAAGCAAGAAAATCACTGCAAGCAGTCGAAAATACAACAAAAAATGGGAAGAGAGCTTCAATTGGCTGATGTTTGATAAAAATTTCCAAGGAGCTTTTTGTAAGGTTTGCAGGAAGAGAGGAATTTCTCTTCAAAGAACAGGAGGAACATGGATCTCAAAACCTTTCACGAACTGGAAGAAGGCAATAGAGAAGATGAAAATTCATGCAAAGAGTGATATTCACCTCCTATCATGTGAAGCAGAGATGGCTGCAGCTACAGCACTACAAGAAGGGTCAGTCATTCAGCAACTCCAACAAATTAATGATGAGGAAAAGTTGAAGAACAGAATGGCCATTAAAGCTCTAATTCGTTGCACCCATTTTCTAGCTCGTCGCCACATTCCCCACACAACAAATTTTGATGAACTTATTGATCTAATCGTAAGTTGTGGTGCAGAAGATTTAAAGGGGTTCCTTGAAAGAGCTAGATTAAATGCAACCTACACATCTAAAGTTGCTGTTGTTGAATTTGTTGAGGCAGTTGGCTTATGGGCTGAAGAATGTTTACTGAAACGGCTTCGCCAAGCTTCCCATTTCAGCATAATGGCAGATGAGTGCACTGATGTGACGACCACAGAAGAGCTTTCAATTTTCTTCCGCTGGGTGAACATGGACGGTCAACCTGTTGAGCACTTCTTGGATATAGTTCCATTGAAAGCTACTGATGCAAAGACTATTTATTCTGCCCTTGTTGAATTCATGAAAGATAAAAACATACAGATTAGCAAGCTGGTGGGTATGGGATTCGATGGAGCAGCTACTTTCTCTGGGAAACACAATGGTGTGCAGAGTCTCCTGAAGAAAATTTCACCTCATGCACTTTTCGTACACTGCCATTGCCATTTGCTACAGCTAGCATGCGTTCAAGCAGCTAATGCTACCAGTGGGATAAAACATGTGTACATCACACTCACCACCCTCTGGAAATTTTTCCACTATTCTCCTAAGCGAGCTGAGAGTCTCAAAGCAGTACAGCAGGTGCTTGACTTACCTGAGCTGAAAGTTGTGAAACCATCAGATACTCGCTGGCTGTCCCATGAACGCTGTGTGAAGGCAGTCAAAGCTAGCTACAGTGCAATTGTGACTGCTCTAAACAATATCTATGAGCAGACACATGCACCTGAAGCTCTAGGTATCAGTAAAGCCTTATGTAGGCCCTCAACTTTAGTGGCCATATACCTCCTTGATTATGTTCTGCCACAAGTGGCGAAGTTGAGCAGAGCTCTCCAGACTGAGAGAATAGACTTGACAGCTATCACCCCTCTTGTTGATGCCACTCTCAATACACTTGATGATGCCATGTTACCTGCTGCTAACTGGGTATTAGAACTGATGGATGCAAAGAATGAGATCGAAGAAGTCACTGACATCACGTTAACCACGGAAAGCATTGCTACATTCCAAGGACAAGTGGCTGAACCGTTTATCAGGATGCTGAAGGCAAACATATCCAGCAGATTTATTTCACAAGATATTGTCTCCTCATTTGGCATCTTTGATCCGAAGAAAGTGCCAGCTGCTGACTCTTCTGACTTCCATACATATGGTGAGGACTTAATAGATGTACTATTAGCTCACTATGGTGCAGAGCTGCCTGCTAAGACTGCTGGTGGAGATGAATACACCAAAGAAGCTCTTATTTCCCGCGAAACCCGAGAGGAGTGGAAAACATTTCGAAGCTACTTATCGAAGAAGCCGAAAGGTAACCTGCACTTGCAGTTGAAAGAGCTCACCACAAGTGATATGCTTAGTGAAATTTTTCCAAACATTAGCACCCTGGCAAACATATGTCTATCTATCCCTGTCAGCACTGCTTCAGTGGAAAGGAGCTTCTCCAAAATGAAACTAATTAAAACACGAATTCGAAATCGAATTGGGCAATCACAATTATCCTATTTGATGAAAATAGCCATGGAGACACCCGAGACGCTCTCATCTACACAATTAAATGACATTATTACAGTATGGAACAAAAAACCTAGACGAATTGCTGTGTGAATATTGTTTATTATTAATTTGGTTTACATTTTTCTCTTAATAAATATCGGTTCTTTCAAAAGGGTGGGGGGCACTTAGAATCCAAGGGGGGGCATTTAGAACCCAAGGGGGGGCAAATGCCCCCTTTCGCCCCCCCCTAAATGAAACCCTGATTATTATTAAAAAAACGAACTGGACAAGCGGAACAAAGGAAGAGACTCCCCCCACCCCCCCTCCCAGCACCATACGTATGTGCATCGTACACTTTTTTTAGGCACATAACGGTGATATCTTACACATTAATGAGCCCAACTCCCCCGCCCCCCCCCCCCCCCCCCCCCCCCCCTCTCCCTCCTCCCAAAATGTTAGTTGCATGTGATTCTGCCACATGCTTAGTACAACCTCAACCACGGCCTATGATGGGACTTACTCCAGACTTGGACTGGGGCTTCCTCTTTCCAATGAGAGAAGATTTAGGTTCTACACACAACAAATAACAAGCATATCAAAATATGGTAAAGTAAATCCAAATTAAGTAAAGAGAAATTTTTTTTTGACATCAATAACACAACAACACAAAACATTTTTTCTGTCCCTATTTTTGCTTAAAACTGTTGGGAAACGTTTTACAGACAGTCAGTGCATGTGTTGTGTTCTCTAATTCACACTCATTCCACATTACATAATGGCACTATAAACTCATCCCAATTGATTTAGTCTTGCACTTTTAATTTAAGGGGGGCCATCACCATAAAAAAAACAAACTTTTTTTCTTCATTTTTTGACTTTATATTTTTATTCTGTAGGTTGAAGCTTTCTGAAATTGTGTCCAAAGTTTCAGATCAATTGGACATTTCTTTATTTATTTATATATATATATATTTTGCATCCCTACTTACAGTACTCACACCGCCCGGGAAGAATCCAATCTTTTGTTTTACCGTTACCGTTTGTGTAGTGCGTCTTCGCCATTCCTCGTTTACAACTACAGCTCATTATAGTTTAAAATAAAGCACACAGGAAGAGCTATTTAACCACATAAACTGCACTCCAATTGGGGCAAGTGTGAGTGACTGCGCACGCGAAGCAGTACATACTTTTTTTAATGAACTTCGCGTGAGTGTTGTATTGTTTCTCCTAAATTTCCAGTCCTACCTGGCGTTATGGGAGGCAAAAAAGGAGCTAGCATTCCCGAAGCTTTCACAGAACCCTGTTTCGAAGGAAGGCTACAGTGAAGTCCAACACTTGGACTGGAGGACCCCCACCTTCGGTTAGTAAGCTAAAATTAATGGCGGCTCATTAGGGTTTCTAGGGGGCGCTCTACTACTGTATTGTGTCGTAGAGGTAGTGAATCCTCTCCTGAACTTACAAAAAGTACTTCAGGAACTGTCAGAACAGGCAAGCCTAAGTATGATTTGAGAGCTGCTTCATCACTGACCAGGGCATTCCCTGACAGTTTCAGAGAACAACAGTGAAAGGCAGGGGTTAGTTTCTTGTGTATCTACAGTAGCCAATGGTTCCACCACAGTTTCACAAAGGGGAGCTATTGAAGGTACTACTTATGCACCAAGTTGCTCTTAGAAGATGAAAATTTAGTACTAAATGTGTCGAAAAGGAGAGCAACCTAAGTGTCAACGATAAGTCAGGGTTCTTTTTTGAGGCAATGATTAGGCACAAGACCCTTTAAATTTGAGCTTAATACTATGTACAATAGCTTCTACATTCATGTGTATTTGTTTATTTCAGCTCTTGTGTAGGGACCTGTGTTTACAATGTAACTTGTGCTTCATTTTCTTCTGTTGCAGGCAATATCAGCTGGAATAACTTGTGTTGTGGTTTTCCGCAATTATCTCAGAAGTGAACCAGTCAATCTTCAAAAAATAATAACTTGCTCTCATTTTTTTTACATAAATGTTTTTATATCATCTGAAAGCTCTTTTTCTACTCTTGAAAGTGAACTACCAACTTTTTGTTTTTCATTTTTTTTGTTTGAGTTATTCACGTTTTTTTTTTAATTTCATCAAAAACAGACATTTTTTTCAAAAAAATTAATATAAAATCAAAAAAAAAAAAAATTTAGAAAAATCTGGTAGTACACTTTGTAAACGAAGTATTAAAGAATGTGTTTGAAGTCTTGATGTTGAAGTAGGAGGGGTTTAGTTTCGCAGGGGTGGGTAAGGGTTTTCTTGACGTTGACGCCTTAGAATTTTGGTGGGTGTGGTTTTCTGCCAATATTTTTAGCTCATTTTGAAGAGCTACAGATGCGTAATATTTTGAGCTTCAAAGTGAAAAAAAATATGCATGCATAGTAAAGTTATGACAAAAAATGTAAAACCACAATATTATGGTGACGTCCCCCCTCCCCCCCTTAAAAAGCTGATTTTTTTTAACTCTCACGTTTTTAAAACTAAGTTTGGTCAATTTCACCTGACTAAATACCAATTACACACATACACACATCAACTAATCTACCACCTAGCCTTGACAATACTGTCTCCTCCCACAAAATGCCTCTTGTAAAATACAAGCAAGAACTAGGGAGAAAAAAAAAGTGCTTCTAAAACTAATGATACTTTACCTTGCTTCTGTGAAGCAAACTTGGTACCAGGGCTATTAGGAGAAGCCAATCCATCCACGCTGGGCTGGCGGAAGTCCTCTTCTCCCTGATTGTTCCCTTCTCCTCTGCCATTGCTCTCCATCCTACCTCCTCCACTGCCCAGCATGGCCGCACTAGGCAGTGCGTCTGAGCTGCTGACGATCATGGAATCAAACTCCAAAGTCAAGTCTACTAGTACAAGATAATAAGAACACGAGTACATAATAGCCATTCGTGTGTATAGGACTATTGGATTCACTCAGTTAATGAGATGTAAACAATCTGCACATACTCAGAAGTCAAATAATGTTTTGAAAACACCAGCATTATACTTTGAAAAATCCACCACTCCACTCACCAAACTGCACCATAAAATTAATAAATAAATACTAGTGATGTGCTTGAGCACAAATGGCGAGCGAGCCTCTTGTTACGGAGGAGGCTTGTTATCTTGCTTAAAATTACAAGATCTGACAGGCTCTGCAAAATCCAGGAATTTGCTTAAAAATTTTAAAATCCTGATACATATTGAAAATTACTCAACTTGAACCATATAACATAGTGTACAAAGGATTTTTACTATGGACATTCAAATGTGAGTAAAAATGGAGTGGGTTTCTGATGTGCCACTTACTAAGAAGAATAGGCTTTTCTAAAGTACGGTAAGAATCACTTGAACAATAGTGAGTAATTAACCAAAGGTTCCATTATTTGTAGTAACTAACTTGTAGTGACTAACTTAACTAACTTGTAGTAACAAAGGGTAGTAACAAAGGTTCCATTATTTGTAGTAACTAACCTTTCGAGTAACCAGAAAACCCTGAAAACTTTGCTATTGTTCACATGGGATTCCCACACATCACACACTTTATGTATTGCTAATTTCCATATAAGCTGAGAAGAAATAAAATGTTTAAAAAAAAAAAAGAATTTTCTTTCAATAGTGTACTTGATGTGATACAAACTTTTTAAGCTTTGAAATTTGGAATAATGATAGAACATTTACTGTGAAAAATTCAGCAAATATGACCAGTAAGTATTTTTACTGTTTTACAGCTTTGGCACTTTTGCCAAAATTCCTGGTTTTTGCAGTGCCTGTCACATATGGTTATATGATGAATTTTGCCTGCTTTTTTATAACATATGATGACAATAATGGATTCTCAGTAGTTAAACATTAATTACAGCAAATATACACAGAAATGGTTTCTTACCTTAATATCCTGAGCAGTGATAAGTCTGTAATTTATCAAATTTAAGCCATTCTGACTACTTTTATTACCAGCAACTCTTGAACAAGCTCTCAGTTACAAAGAATAAAAAAAGGCCAGAGTTACTATAGTTAACAAATATGAAATTACTACTTATCTTAGCTTCACCCGAGTATTGGTAGCTTCTTTAGAAACCATTCAGACTACCAGTGGCCCTTGACAACCAACAAGCTGCACTTAGAAGCTCCAAAAAACGGCTAGTTTTTAAATTATGCATATACGGAAAAGGGGGTTCAATGCCATAGTAACCACTCCCCACAACTGTTTGAATTGAAAAAACAACAACAACAACAACAAAAAAAAGCAAGTAACGTTTCTTTGTGGTATTCATAATACATAGTAGCTGTAACCCACAATACTTTCACACAACCGGACATACCTACACAAGACTTACCTTCGTGGTTAGTCTAGTGGACAATGAATATTCAAGTAAATACTGTTGCGTACTGATTACTATGTTGACCCCTAACTCGCCAAGTCAGTAACTTTGCCCTCACCTTGACCTGCAGCATTCATAGTGGCATCAAAAAAGTCTTCTTGCTTGCCATCGTCCTGGGTAGTTACTTCTATATGGAGCTGGAAAAAAAGGGAACAGAGAAAGTTAAACAAAAAACAACAACAACAACATGAACCCATCTCGCCAAGTAATCCAAATACCACAAATTGTCCCTCCCTCAAAACAAACAAATGCAACATGAACTCCATTAGCTTGTAGATTCATCCATCCACTAACCGATACTGATATATAGAGAACTGCAAATTATTTTATTTCAGAGTAAATATATATAGTATATATGTAAAAATGCACTGAACTACATAATACTAGGTTTGGTAAAGTATCACTAACTCTATTTGGTCTGGGCCCATACAACATTGATGCTACTACTATCAGGGAGGACAGAAATTTCTTCAAGGAGTGGATAGTTCCACGTTTAAATTTCTTGTACTGGCCAGATATTACTATTGAGTAAAGAAACTTTCACTGATACTGACACTTTCCGATCAAAAAATTCCAAATACAAGCAGTTCAATTCCACAACAATAAAACTTGACATGGTTTCGTTCTTACCTGGGTGTTATACTTCTTCTGGGCTGTAGCAGCCTGTCCAGCCAGCTTTTCTCTGTAGAGAGAAGCTGCTCTGCTGTTGTATTTGGCATGGGCCTCTGTGGTAGTGCACCCATGCTGCCTGAAGTAGGCAGTCTAAAACAGAATTAGAATAGTAATAGTGTTAATTTAAAAGCCAATTAAATAGGTGCTACCTATAAACAGGAAACCAATACATAGGTAGTCCCTGGAAAAGGCACATATTTGGAGAAAAAACAACAACGAAAAAAAAAAACTTGGCTCCTTTTTTTTTTTTTTTTTTTTTTTTTTTTGTAGAACAGACTCCAAAAATTTCCTTCTCTCAGATACACCTTGATGTTAAAAATCGAACCATTTCTTAAAATACAGCACTTCGAAGACTGCTTAATTTATTGTTCTTTGTTGTTGTAGTTGTTTGGCTGCTTTAGACAAATCAATTCACCCAGATATATAAAAAAAGAATAAAAAAATAAAATAAAAAATAAATAAAAAACTTTGATAAAAATTAGCATTTTTACTTCATTGGTAATTCCTACAGTGAACCGTATGTCTGTCTTATAACGATTAACCTCTTTTCTTATCACACATCACAATAAAATTTCTGTTCTTCTACTTCATTCTCTTATTTCCTTTCTCTCTGATGGCATCTCAAAGAAGCTGCATTCAATGTAGTCTCTAGTCACCTATGTATGAATCATAGACTAAATGAAGCACCAAAGGTGCGAACCCTCAGCGCTATTAAACACTACCTAGCTATTGCAATATAATCTCCTTCCAAAAGAACAAGCAATCTGTTAGCTATTTTAATGAGGCATCAAAATAGTTCGACCAATGAAAATGGTACATGGAACGTTGTTTTGCTCACGTGATTATGACGTGACGCTAGGGGGTGGGCGTTGCCCATAAAAGCTGGTACTTACCGCGGAGCTGAAAGCTTCGCGTTTTCTTAAAAATCAGCCCGGAATTTAAAAAAGTAGCACAATAAAATGTCTTAAATCTTCATCCTGAATAAGTTTATACCTAAATCAGCTGTTAATTGTCAGTAATCTCCAAAATCAGAGCGTGACAGACAAGACAGACAGACAGACAGACATAAAAGTATATATTGGGGTTTCTGAGCTGCTAGAACAGTGGTCAAGTTTTTGACCTTGGAAACATTATCCCTTGTGATAATATCTTCTTCCTCTTGTAGCAGCATGAAAATTGAAGTTCAACCATGGAAAAACTGATACTTCATTATTAGTTCAGTGTGATAATCATGATTGTTGTATGAATGATTCTAATGGTATCACCCAACACTAAATAGTTTTAAGGTAAATGATTTTAAAATAAAGTTTAATCAGGAATGTTGAATTCCCAAAGCTATACAAAAACAGCTGATAAACAACAATCACAACACATTAAGAATGAATATTACCTTAATGAATTAAGTTGTGTTTTTCATAACAATACTCTGTGTTTCTCATGAACAATACACAATGAATTCTATCAGAAAGAACATCTCACATGCATACTTCCCAGTGATTGCAGAATGTGTGCTTATTGAATGACAAGTTGAAACAATGGCATGGCTTTTATCAAATTAGCTGAAAGTGGGAGCCACCACTAAGCCCATACAAGAGTCTCGTGTTCCAAAAAGCCCTAGGTTGTTGGTCTACACAAGTGGATGAGTTTACTAAATCAGTAAAGTGTTTTCTGCAGCTACTTCTGTGGTGTCTGTGACAAGGGAATAGTTCAGATTAGTGAGAACTTGTCATTAGTCTAAAGTATTGGAATGAGAATTGAATAGGCACAGGTTTATACGGTCACACCGTGAGGAACAACCACAAAGTAAACTCCGTCACGGAGCTTCAGATATAGAAGGTAAGCCAAAGTTAACTTAAGCAATGAAATATTATATTGTCTGTTAGAGAAGTGATAATTTATGCAAAGCAGAGAGAGTATGTATCTATGTACGTATGTATGGTATTATTTTGTTTTTTCCATACATTAAATTTGACTCTAATCCATTTATTGTGTAAAGTTAGTGGAAGTGAATTACACACACGAACATACATCAGCATACACACATGTGAGAATTTAGGTTGGTTTAAGGTGGATGCACTTGGTCGACTTCACGTCTAGAAGGCTAATCAATAATTATGACTGACTGATGCCTCACAACCAAACAAAAAAAAACTGAAGCATTCACAATAAAAGAGAGACACAAGAACAATTCATTTGTAACAATTCAAGAGGAATATGCTCAGCTTGAGGCTAAGTATCTTTTCATAATTTCTATCAAATGCTCCCAATCTCATCGGCTTTTCAAACGACCGATTCTCACTAACTGCACCACCCTTTACCCAGTGAATAGTCCATATCTTGACTTACTGCTGCTGCATTGCCTCCTACTTGCATAGCTCTTAGCTGCACCCAGGTCCAGGAATCCAACTGAGTGGAACGCACAAACGACAGGTGGACACCGAGTGAACGATGGACGGCAGAGCAATCAATGCATAGGAATACACCGTACGTTACAGATGCCCATGATGGGTTCTTGGCATGGCAGTCAAAGCACAGCTACAGAACAGATCAAAACCAAACATAGCGGTTATATCAGGTAGTATGACCAAACTTTATATTAAGGTTCATGAGCACTCTCTTTACGTACTTACATATCATGAGTCAAACACAAAAATTCATTCTTTCTTTTTTTAATGATGGATACCTCCAGGACACATGCCCGCTCTACAAAATGTGTTGATCACATGAACTACAGTCAGTAAAGGGACTCCAATGTTGTGAACGAATGTGATATGCGAGTTATAACTATGATCGCATCCAAGAGGCAGGAGCGATTATCACATAATGCAGAGTAACTACTACATCAAGTGACAATTAAAACTAATGCTGCATAGAATTAGGGGGAAAAATTAAAAATAAATACATTAATTTTACTGCTGTAGATGGACTGTGCCAAGTTTTCAGTGAATAAAATATAGAACCACATAAGTGAATGACATTGATCCAAAAGTATGTTCAATCTATGATCAGATATTTGTAACTCTATAATGACCTTATAAAATTTATAATATAATTCTAATCACAGTGAGGTTACAGTAATGAATTCAAAAAAGCAGTGGTTATATTCAGAGACTACTAGGACTACTACTACAGCCTACAGTGTAATAAACCTTTGAACAATACCCTGGTCAACACAAGCTAAGGCTTCATATTTCGAATTAAAGCACACCAGGTGTCAAACATCCTTTGTGGCTCTGTAGTTATTTTGGACTCATTTCCGACAAATTTACCTTGTTGGGTCCGTTTGTCTTAAGCCGCTTGAAAACCTGCTGAATTTCTAACTTGGTAGGATCCGCCATGTTCTTTGTTTCTTTACCCCGTCAATTCAATCTAACAAACTGTCCAACGCACTGTTTTATGAATACGACGGTTCACGGGAAGACAGTTCTCAGACCTTTTCCAGGATGACGGGGAGTGACATTAAACGGGAGAGAGGTGGGGAAGAGAGGACGGCAGACAATTGAATTTCCGGTGTTAAAGACTCCATCCCCTTTCCGGTGGGTATTAATATTTTTGTCATGACGACCTTTATAAGCTGCTCTTGACCACGCCTTTTCAATAACTTGGCCAAAACTGAAATTACCTACAAGTCCCACACTTCCCCACACTGCAGGAAATGTACATAGGGCAGAGCTAAAACTGGAATCCGCAATTTCGTACACGGTTAGGAAATTTGGCTCTATCCTACGTAGGATTGGTGTTGGATAGGTATATTCCTACAGTGTAGGACAAGTATAAAGTTTTAGTTTTGGCCTAGTGAACTACGCAACTGAAGTTACACAAACATTACATGTATTTCTAAACATTTTCTGTAGTATTTTGGCAGTATGTGCGAGTCAGACTTTTGATTGCACAAGTATGTTTTTACATTGACGACCGAAACCTGCTACAATTGCTCTACTCATATGTAGTGTAAACCTGCTTCGTTTTAATTCCGAACTATCTAGATAATACACCGTGTCAACTAATGGCATGAAGTATTCATATTTGACCATGTACCAATATCATAATAATAATCTGGTCATATCATAAGATTCTGATAATTATGAGATAAAAAGGAGACCTGTGAAGTACATCCATACTATGTGGAATAGTGTACAAGAGATATGAATCAAGTCATTTTGAGGATAAAAAGTAATTGAGAGAGATCCAAATTAAGGAATACGTTTCATCGGAAATGTTGCCAAACAATATAGGAGAAGTAAAATGAAACATGGCAATGCTACGACAGAGCTTCCATGAGAGATGGACTTGGATAAGTGTCGTATTCCGGGAGAGTGTATTCTGGAGCTTCTAGTTCTGAAGTAGTAATGTTCTGTTCCTCGGGAACATCTGATGATTGATCCATGAGCTTCTGGTTGAAAAGATCCCCTACCCGAAGTTGATGTTGCAGTAGCACATCCTAAATTCAAGAAGGAAAACAATTAATCATGAGAATGGGAAGGGGGCAGGAAGAGAAGAATGTAGAAAGGATTTTTACTTCAAATGAGAAGAGCGAACTAGAACTTACTCTGTCAATATTTGCCAGTTCTGAGAGCATCTCGACACACTTTGAGTATTTTTCTGGTCCCAAATGTCTCACTGCATCAGATATGCAGGCACAAGCCAATAGAGAAGGTGGCATACTGGCAAATACAATCCCCAGATCTAAACAAATAAAAAAAAAATAAAAAATAAAATATGAAAAACATGTAGCATATGCAGCCACTCGTCCCAATTTCAACTAATTTCAGTTATTGCAACAGCTTTCTTATTACGACATCATCAGAAAATTAAACTATATTAAACTGAATAAAGATGACATAAGCAAAAAGGAGGAAAGATAATAGGAAAACACATCCTCTGAGTGCCAGGTACATCGTAACTTACATATTAAACAGACGTTGGCCAGTGTTAAGGAATGCTCCACCAGTTTGGCCTGCTCGTACGAGTTCAAAACTGGACAAAGGCGTTCTGATAATTCATGGATGAAATCTGCTACAGTGACTGCATTCAAGTCCCACTTTAGATGAGCTGCAATCTTCTTTTCAGTCAACTGTACAAAAGAAAGATTGAGAAAGAAGAGTGAAACAGTTTCAGTCAATTGAATATGCCAATCAACACATTCTTAAGCAGTGGTTGCTTTTCATTTGGGGTTAGATGTTGTATCTTCAATGTAAACAAAAATGGCTGGAAGCCAGTGCTTCAGCATATGATGTTTCAGTGAAAAACCATCATCACCGTGGTTAGCCTTACTTTGTGAATAAAAATACATGCAGTCAGAACAACACCCTGGCATAAACAACATCCAATGCATCAATATTATTCCATGGGTAAATGACAACTTAAACCCGTTATGTCCCATCTGCCTCCTTCCATCCTCATTTAATCCAGTTCTGTAGCAATGATTCACATTAAATAATATCTGATGGGAACTAAGATAGAAATTTGGATAACTGGGTAACACCTTCTTTTTCCCAAGGTAAGGCTAGAGCCCTAGAGGTGTGATGACATTCAGAGGCTTTTAAAATCAAACCAAGTCACAACAAACCCGGTTATCATGGAAACTCATCTAGGAAAGATCAGCTGACAAAGCTAAGAGGGGTGGATTCTAAAGCCTAAATTAAGAATTCTGCTAAAGGTGATAAAAGACTATAATTTATTCATCTAAACAAGTTACCACAGTACAAACTTCATGCTTTAAGAGTAACAAACATCTGGACTGGAGCAGCATCCAAAAAAATATATCACCACTTCACCATATTTTTTTTTTAAACCAGGTTGCCCATATTTTTAAGAATTACATCCCAGGCGTGTTTTCAATAACCACTTGTTCTCACAAACACACTAGAAAAGTAAGCAGTTTTTCCTTTACTACATAACCCTCAAAACAGCTGCAAATTACACGCTGATCAGCTGTTTCTCATTGAAACTATCCCCAGGACCACACATACATGGCATTCACATGAGGTTGAACTGGTGGAGAGCTTCAGAAATAACTCCCAAAGTTTGTCTGCTAACTGGCCACAGGACCTAACAGGGGGAGTAAACACTCCATTATTGAAAAGGAACCTCTGGGCCATTACATCTTGTTTTTACACATATTTTTTTGTTCAAGTCAAACACTATAATCGTACACCAACCCACAAATACGGAATGGAACTGGAACTGAATAAATTCCTAAAAATAATTTGGAGGGGATAGCTTGAAATTGTTCATTCTAATTTCTTCCCCGTCGTTATAACAGAAGGTAAAGTAGAAACTATACCAGACAGCCATTGATATACCGTATTTCCTACTTCTTTTTTTCCTGACTATTTATCCACACAGCAATACCAAAAAGGTATTAAATCAAACAACACAAACAGATAAAAGTTGCATAAAAACTCACTCTGATGTTCTTTTCTGATGTGCCGCTGAAGTGTATTTTGAGATGGTCGTAGTTAAGGCACTCCCTTCTAGCTCTTCTGATTTTAAGGCTGATCATCGTACAGGCGACTGCAGTGGCTCTATAGTCTGCTTCAGAGTTGAGTTGTACCTGGCTAAGATATCGATCCATCAGGTTCACTGCCAAGTGGAACACATCACTACTGTTCAATGGAGAACACACAGCCTGCAATTGTTGGAGGTGAGAAAAAATTATCAATCATTTGATAACAAATTGCTGTTAAAAAACCATTTGCATTAAAAATGATGTGATTAAATAGAGACCCAGTCTCTTGTCAGCAGGCAGATGGATAACCACCATCATTTATAACATCCAATAGATTAGGATCTAGTTAAAGTGGTACAATTGAAGGCTTTCTCTGGAATCTCTTGCTCACCTCATATATACTTAGCAGCATGCTAGTCCACAGTACTTCATCGATACTTCCTCTGCATGGAATAAATCTGCCTTCTTGCTCCAATAGAGTTCGAAGCCTTCGCTGGTCTTCCAGCGATTTAGTGGACATGGCAGGGTTGACAGATAGCTCAGTGCACAAAAGATCGGCGCAACGAGACATTCCCTGCATATGAAAAAAGGACTTTGTTAAAACTTTGGGTCTCCGATGCAGACAAAGCTTAGTAGACTTACCACTACGGCAGCGACTGGAGTTCGGTTGCAGTTTTCTGATACACCAAGTAGATGCACACACGAGAATCGAATAGCGCTATAAGCCTTGCAAAATTCCTGCAGGGTGAGCACGAACGACCAGTGAGGAATGATTAGAAGAGAGAGTCTTTATAGTAAACCGGCACGGGTACGCCCCCTCACGCCAGCCTATATATAGTGCGCGTCTGCATTTGATGAATGGAGTGTCCGCGGTCAGATGGCGGCCGCGCGTCACAGCTGATTCGCGGGGGGAAATAATATTGTAGGGGCACGCTTGAGCAGACCACAATTTAATTAGAGCATGGGATTCAGCTGATTGGCTCAGCTGTGCATATAGTATGTCTATCCTCTTCTTGGTGTTTAAGAAACAAAATGAGCTAAAATTATGCATTAATCAAATTTTGAAACCCTTCACTTTTGATTCAAAAACTAATATATTAATAACCTTTAAAATACTACTGCCTAATATTCTTTTAGATTGGTTCTGCACAATTGAAACAAAAACATAAAGTCCACAAGATGTGTTTCAACAGTGACGGCTGATGCTGTGTCTCTTGCACAATAGTTCAACCTGTTAAAGACCACAAGTCTCGCTCCCAACCTCAAGCCAGAATCGTATTGTTGATGTTGGGTTTGAGCATAACAACCTCTGAGGCAGTACCACTGTTTTATGTACCATTACACGTTGTAGGTAAGTTCCTGAGATACTGAGCATTGGGATTTTACAGTTTCAATGTGAGGCCACATACTTACAACTACAGGAGACGAAACACTCGCGTTTTAACTCTGCAAGTTTGATAATTTTCAGTTCATTGATAACTATCATAAGCATACTCACAAAGACTGCAAATATCCACATCTTAGTATGTCGATTCTGAATCCAAAGCTTCTATAAAAATCATACTACTTGACCATTTTACCAACCTCTTACGTTTCAATTATGCACTCCTTTCTTCATCAGGCTTGCTTTATCTTCCTTACTTTCATAATAGAACCCTCATCATCATAATAATTATATCATTATCATCATATCATCTTATTTTTTATGAATTATTATCAACAATAATATTATTATTTAAATAATATATATTTATCTTGAGCTAGTACGTTTAAAAACTCCTATTATTAAAACTGCCATCATCCTCCCTCAGGACCTTTCAACCTCAAATTTTCCCTGTCTTCTGTCTCCAATCCCTACAGCCTCATCTCTTCTCCATACCACCCAGGAATAACTTGGTCACCTCCAGCCCCACTTCCAGCCACTGCAGAGCCCTCTAGGTGGTTCCAGGGCAACCCACTGAGAGATTGGATCAGCTGTTCTAACTCTAATCTTGACCAACTCTATCATAACAACTGGTGCAGCTGAGACTTGCTTGCCGCCACATTCCCTGGCAACACCCTGGAAATATTTAGGGGTCACTTTAGTCTTGCTTGACCTTGGCAATTGGGTGGAGTAATTAATATTAATTAGGAAGTTATCGTAATAATAATTTCTCCAGACAATAAAGAGCAAACAAACCACCAGGAATCTACTATCTCCTCCTATGTACTGCCACCACCAAATGGAGGTTCTTGAATTCTGATGTATGGAGAAAAAACTACAACGACATTTCATTCACCCCGTTAAACAACTCACCAAAAAACCAACAAAAACGTAATAGGAAAATCTTTATACTTTTCTGTACCCCATTACACATAATATTTAAAAAAAATATCATTTTACCTAGAACCAACACAATCAATTCATAAGTTGATTTTATACCCTACTACAAATAGAACAGGCCTCTCTCGTGTTTCTACAAATAGCTAGGCACACAAAAACTTGTTGCATTAATGGTTTGCAAGTTGATTTATGCCGCATACTGACGCATACTGACTTCACCTGATAGCTGTCTTTGGATAGGTGATCACTGGATCTAGTTGTAGTAAAATTAGGCTGATGGGTGGAGAGATCACTGAAATTTTTTTTTATCAACCTCATGACAACCTAACTTTGGTAACAAGCTAGACCTAGATAGGACAATCCACTGGTGAGCCACAACCAAAATTTGGACTCTTTTCTTGGGGTGTGCCTTGCTGAGAAGTGCCAGAACATTGCCTCATGGCTGGCCCCTCAGTTATGATAGCTAAACCACTATATCCTGACTGGTCATACAGATGTGCTGTGGATTGGGGAAAGAGAGAGAATACATTCAGGGTTGACAGTTCTTCAAGCTACTGTCCTTTGTATTACTAGAGCAAAGTTGAACTACAACATTGGAATGAGCCTATTGCCACACTTACACATTCACTTGAGAGCCCGTTACAGCCTAATTCAAATTACAACTCATATGGTAATGTGGGCACTCTTTTAATACAAGGTTGTGGGCCATACATAAGATACTCACTGTAAAACATAGCACACATGGGCGTAGACAAGTACTCTGGAAATGGGGGGCTTAAATGCCCACCCACGCATTTATTTTGTGCAAGTATTTCTAGACTTGTATTTTATTTAATATATTATTAAAAATTGAAGGGTTAAGAATTATAGCTAGTTCGACCAAACAGAAAATTCAACAATTTCAAGCCACGTTTATTATTAGCTAGTTTAGTCACAGTACATTACAAATTATATATATATACTTTAGCCAAAATTAGCCCCCCTAGCCCCCCAATGTCTACAGCCATGGCACATACATACACACTTATTCACGTGCATCTTATCCTCCAGCTTTTGCTTAAATAATGCAGTTAAGAAAGGAAGAAACATGATTTACTGAAATAATTCAATGAGACAATACTATAGATACAGGAAGGGTTGTGCACTTCAATACCATAACCATGGTTTCCCCTTTTCCCCAACACACACACACACACACACACACACACACACACACATACACACACACACACAACTTTTCAATAATTCTAGCATTTTGTAGAACAATTCTTAAAAATCCATTAAGATTGAGGGACCAATTAGAACATGTGAAGAGATTAAATTTCAACCCTCATATCAAATTATCAGTATTCCAAGTTAGTTCACAATTAAGTATTATCAGTTCTCCAAGACTGTTGTTCACCAGGGAATCGGTAGCAGTACTACTACTAGTAAACAGTTCCTATAATTTTCCAATCCTGTCACCAACAAAATAAAATATTCTCACCAACAACATACAATTACAGATTGCCACCTCCTTTCTATGATCCCAGTGCCTCAGGCAAACACATTCCACTAAGCACTAGTCATACGCAGGATAGAGGAAGACATTAGCTTGAATCAACACACAGTAAGTGTTGAAAACATTCCTTAGAATGTGTAGGAACACTTTTGTTGGGTGGTGTAGATGAGACATTCCTTCACAAAGGTGACTTTATAGTAATAATCACAATCAGCATGTAGTACCAAGAAGGGCCATTTAATATAATGGACACCACAACACGGTGCTGAATTCACAGGACAGCAAGTAATCACAAGATAACAGCGTATTTTGCTTTCTTTTTTTTAATGCGGCAACCATTTACACATCTCTTTCCCATGAATTGAAAAAATAATTGAGTAATGCAATAAAAATACCAAAATAAACAGACATCCATTTACAAATAAACTGCTGTTAACATAACACCTGATAAATAATGATTTATTAATGATATGATCATAGTTTACTTGGCAAGAGTTGATTGAGGACGTTTCTTCCCTCTTTCATTCTTCTTCTTTGTCTTTGGTGGTCCTTCAAAAAGTTTGGGACAAAACCGGAAATAAGAAAAATAGGACGGCTCACTGAGGAGGCTTCCTTCATAACGCTTTACAGTTCGTGCGTCAATTCTGGCTTGCTCTATTTCTTCTCGAACTCGGGCAATAGATTCCTTGTAGACAGACTCTCTCTTCCTACTCTCCAGCTCCTGTCTCCATCTACACACAAACAACATCAACAGTAGTAGAGTCTTTGATTACAACCCACCACATAAGCCTTTAAATTGTGTGCCTGATGAAATAAGAGACATGGAAACTACTACACAACTATAATGCTTGCGAAAACACTAAAAACCACGGTCTTAACTTAGTGATGCCTACAAACCCAGCTAGTGATGCACACACATCAATTCTAAAGGCCAATCCACTACAGATAATTATCAAGTTGGGCAAGTTGGGCATACATACAGTATTAAAGGAAATTAAATCACCCCATCCAATTCAACATTCTGATTGGGATATTGAAAGGAGTTCACCACTAACTAAAGTACAAGATATGAGGCTCCTGATATAGGCTTCCAACGTGGGAATCATTCAAACCCCATCAGAGCAATGCTATAATCCTCACAGATAACAAGCAAGACCCAGCTATAAGACTGATGAGGTGGTACAGCCACTTGGCTCGGAAAGTTAGAGCCTATTAGTACCTTCTGTTGTCTGCAGTGTAATGGAATAAAGCCAGTAGGAATAAAATACATACAAAAAACCTTTTCCTAGAGTATAACAATTTTAGAAAAAAAACAACAACAAAGAGCAGACAAGATTATTCTTCACATCCTATAGATGTGCTACCATAATCAGAGAATACCAACAATTATGAAGCAAAGCAAAAACGCATTCTTAACCACACTAACTAATCACTTTTCCTCAACTGCACACAAACCTGCTTAAACAATAAGATCAGCACATTGCAATTGTAAAAAAAAAAGATATTCTTCTCAATCAACCAACATTCCTAGAGGTGTCTTAAAACCACATAGATTCCAAAGAGACAATTCAAGTTTTAGCATCAACAAGGAAATCATTCCAATTAAACAACTACAAACTCAAATAGCTTGTGCCATGAAACCATTAGTATGTATGAATTAATAGGTGAAAAATTCGTCAAAGTAAATACAAATTTGACATTTTTGTCATAAAGGTTATAAAAAAAAATAATAATAATAAAAAATAAAAAAATTTTTGTCAACCTGGATTATTGTATTATGACAGAGGAACTCTAAGCTGCTTAGATCCTTCAGAGAGGGACACTATTAACTTAGCGTCCTTCCAATTGTGTTGTTCAGAGCAGTCACTACATTCTAAATTAGTTAGGTGCTATATAGCCTACCATTTTTAGAGTCCCTCAGGACTCTAAAATCTGTATTGTCCATAGATGGACATGTGAGCTAACCCCTTCCCCCAAATAATTTACACAATGTATTTACATATAATGTGCACTAGATATTTGAAAGGTGCTCATTGTAAGCTTACAACATGAACAGTAACTGGGTAGCTAAGTTGGTGTACCAGGGACATTTTTTTTTTTAATTAGGTGAATGCTAATATGTGATTGACTAGTATTGAGCTTAAGGCTTAAATTTCCATGAACTACTGCCAACCTAATGGTGAAATAAAAGCTTAGATAGTGCTATTCACATAATTTGATTGCCTACATCTGTACAGGTTTTTTCCATTCATTATTAAATTTGGATTTTCAAAAAAAAAATGTTTGTACCTTTTCAGCACCACTACACCCATACCACAGAGGACAAACTGAAATAGAGTCAGTTACAGAGAGATTCACATACCAAATACCTGCCTGAATGCCAATCAGTGTATCACTCATGATTGTGCTTAAAACCTTGCCTCTCCTTCTTTCTAGAGTAGTACCCAAATAACATAGACCAGACTGTGCTAGTATTGACCTCCCTTTTCACCATCCTACCCCTGCTGCTAATTCACATTGTACACACACACTCCAATGTTTGCAGCAGTGCACATGAGGCTCTATAACCACAAGGTTCATTTTCAATAAATACAATGAACACACAAGCTTAAAACTTGTGCTAACCTTATCAAGCATTTTGTTAACATTATGAGTTATCTTGTACGTATGTAAAAGTAACAGTCATCCAGACGTTATTATTAATAACTGATTAATTTCAAGACCAAGAACCAATCCTAATAATTAAAATGATCTACATGTTACTAAAAGCAAATGTATTGAATGAAACATTGGAGTATCATAAAGAAATATTTACCAACGTCCATGTGGACAGACAGACAGAAAGTAAAAATTTTCATTAAAAGCTTTACAAAACAAAGTTTGAACTCGATATTTATTACATAAGTTGATTTGCGAAAGTTAAAAAATTAAACAGAGTTAAAAAATTAAACAGAAGTTTTTGGAGCTCAAAATAAGATGGAGCCCGCACCCCCCCCAAAAAGTTATAAAGGTTTATTCACTTCAAAGATGAAACAGGTTTATTGAGCTCTAAATAAATAGAAGTTTATTAAGCTTAATCACCAACCACACTTTTTAAAGGCTGACTAGGAACATCTAGTTGCTTCAGATGAATGGGTGACTTCCAACCACAATATTACTACCCTCATACACACCCTTTAAGGAACCAGACTTCATGAACTTTGAAGGAGAAAACATAAACTATTCATTGAATGACTTTAGGGGGAAACTTCCAAGCCACAGAGTGACATTATCTATACAATCAAATCTATACAACAGAAATTTGGCCCATTTGATTAATAAGAACGGGGAATAAAAATAATTCTAACGATGGATAAGCTAAAAACTAAACTCAGAGTTCTTATATAGTTACGTAGCTGCATGATCCACGCCCTCTCATAATATTAAGTGCATTGACAATAAATCGCAGAACCAAACCATTGCCTAGAAGCGCAAGCCCCTAGCTGACAGCCGCAAGTTTACACTCCACAACATCTACCAAATTTACTCTGAACATTGGTCCTTACACCTGTACTCATATTTCCTGTTTTCTCTGAGCTCTAGTTTATGTAAATAAACTTTAATAGATTGGATTCTTATTATTTCGAATATTTTTTGGTACAAGTCCAGAGTTTAGTAATAGCCCCCAAAACAGTATTGAGGTAAAATCAATCAATTAGTTCCTTCAACCATTACTAAAATTAAAACAAATGTAATGGTCCAGGATATGTATTAGCATATTTCCTGGATTATTAAAAAAAAATTTTGCAAGGCCACCCAGAGAGAATATAATGTAATGAACCACAAAAATGCATTAGAAATGAAATACTATAATTAGAATAAACTGAATTCACAAGTTTTCACAATTATTACAATCAAGGCTGTCCTCTAAAGGCTGTGTCCTCTAAAGGTTGTGTATACTACATGAATGACATGAGTAATTAATATACTAAATCCAATTCTTCACTTTCAGTTATACTTTAACTACATTTAGCCATTTTTCACTGCCTTGACCTATCTATGTATTGAGTGGGCTAATTATCCCCCCCCCCTCCCACCCCAACCTTTTAGGGGGGTATTTCCCCTCCTGAAAATGGTTTAGCTTCCCTGAAAATTATTATGCCAAGTCAGTGGAAATGACAAACCCCCCTGAAATTTCAAAAATGTTGATTTGACCTCCCTAGACTTTCATTCTGAAAAATACCCTGCTTTCTTATTTCAGTAATGGGATACATACTTGTGTATCACATAAAAAAGGAATTAAAAAAAAACAACAAAAAAAAAACACTGCATGTCAGGGTAATACATTTTGGATTCAAGATTTCATGAATTGAAGCATTGCTTGTCCACACACATAAATACTATAAACACAGGATCACTTGACCCGGCTGCAACTAAGCATGAGGGTACTAACTATTAAGGTATAAAACTCAAGAAAGAGACAAGAAATAATGGAATTTTCACAAATGAATGGAAAAGAGGAACTACACAGTGACTGGCTTACACAAGCGCAAGGGGGCAAGTAACCTAATGCCATTTAGCTGGTGTATCTTTGAGGGACCCAAAAATTCCTTAGGTCCTTCAGAGAGGGACACTATTAATTCAGTATCCCTGCTAGACCTTAAGTACTATCCTCACTACACTTGGGATGCTACAGCCTAAGGCCTTCGGGACCCTAAAATGGTAGTTTCAAAGTCAGTGCCTAACTATTATTTCATTCAATACTGTGTATTGCTTTTAACAGTCATCTTAAGTAGATATATAATTTCAGGGGAGAGGGAAGATTTGTCCCTAAGGAATTTGTACCCCCTCACACATACTGGATGCATGCATACTAACTCATGTATGATCCCCTTCGCTGCAGACAAAAATCTCTATTTTTTTCTCCTCCTTAGCAATTAAAATACCCTGAATCTTGTATCTGCTTTTCATAGAGATAGGTTATTCCCTTCAATTAAAAAAATTAAAGGTTACATACTTCAATAAGAGAGAAATACTCTGTCTTCCCGTATTGTATTGTTGTTTTTTTAGAAATTGAATTCCTGAATATATGACCAAGCTATATACTGTTGTTATCTACTGCACTAATATACATTTCCATTATTCTTGACCACAATAAATAGTGCGAACATATGCAGCTAAAATGAAAGACTTCATGAAGCAAAAGAATAGCAGTGTAGCTTTCATTCAACAGTATTATTCTTCCAACATGCCATCAAATGGAAACATAACCAATGTATTTCAAGTCCCAACCCTCCAAACTGTTACCATTATGTGGAGGTGTAGAAGAAAAAACTAGAAAATATGTTATGGTGGCTTTGAACACAAATAAAACCAACAGGGCTAAAGCAGACATCATCAAATTAAACACACCCCACAAACAAATCCTAACCTGTAAGCCTCCATTATGACACCACGTCACTAATCCTTGCTTAAACATGCAGCAATTAAATAAGTCAACAACTTACAGTTGTACAGCATGACATCAATGATTCGAGAACCCTTTAATTAATACAAAATAATTATGCCAAGATAGTGTGTGTGCATGTGCATCTGATTTAATTACAAGTTTACTTGAATGTATCACTGGCCCTATTCTCCAGAAATAGTCAGTGCCTGCAAGTATGTATTCTAGCTACACAATCAATAAAACCTCAGAGATATGGAAGTGACACAATGGATTTATAATATCTGACATTTTGAGGTGGTTTCAGTACATTTAAATGAACGGTCATATTTGGGTAAGGAAGTGTGTGTGTGTAAGTACGTACGTATGTTAGTTTTGGACATAAAAAGGAATCATTTTGAAGCTGAAGGGGGAAGAAAATTGGAAGCAGGTAAAGAGAATGTTATCAAAATGTTGTCTAATTCATGTTAGGCAATTAAGTGTAAATAATGTATATTATTTATGCGACCATTGGGTAGAGGATAAAATTTCAGAAGCTTATTGGAAGTGCCAACAGTAGCCTAATTTACAATGTTTAACACAACTTGTATAAAAGCTGAATAGGACCATTTGGTCCATTCAATTCAAATTAACTTGCTTCCTCATATTTTTTTCCCTCCATACAACAACACTTGATCCCAAGATATTTGTGCCACAATTACACATCCACACATTCAGACAGCTCAAGTAGTGTGGGGTGCAGTCCTGTGGGGATACAGCAAACCTCCCAGAAACCACGGAGAACCCTTCAGAATGACAACTATTCCAATTCTTGGTCCTATTTGGAAAAGAGAGTTTGTACAGAAATCTCCACTGGGGAATGCAGTAGGGCTGATCAATTAGCAGTGGTTGAAGAGATGGAAATGATAAGATTATGGCTGATTAACCAGCTCTTATATTCAATTATTTGGGTCTTACAATAACCAAAGCACTTGCAGGTCTAACCCAAAGTTTCAAATGCTTGGGGCTGACTGTGTAAATAAAATTTGGGAGGTCTGAAAAAAAACCATTACAATGAGTCAATCACTCCAATGAGCGAAAAATGTGCAAGCGTTACTCCAACTAGTCGCATATGATAAAATAATAGCAATAAATCAGTGAGAATTAAGTGCTGAAATTTGAACACTAGTGAGTATAAAAAAATTACTGTGTCATATGCTGACAGCGCTACGTATATTATCTACCTGCCTCCACCTACCTTGCCATTTCCTCTTGAGTCTTCAAAGCTTCCTCTAATTTCCTGTGCTCTTCAGCTTCCTGCTTCTCTTTCAGCTTCTTAATTCTATTCTCCTCTCTTCTCAGCCTTTCTTCTTCTTGCTTTAGCCTGGCCTCCTCTGCTCTCAGCCTCTCTGCTTCCTTACTCAGCTCTTTCTCCCTCATCAAACGCTCAAGCTCCTCTTCTGCTAGTCGAGGAGCGTCATCTCCCATTCCTTTAGATGCTTGAAGTGCTGAGAGTCGTGCCAATTCCATTCGTCTAGCTTCCTCGGACAATTCCAAATCATGATTTGAAATAGACACTTGTAAATCTGAAACCAGGAGACAGAAAAGGCGGGAATGAGAAAAATTTGTAACACGAACGAACATACGTAGCAGTAGTAACTGGCAGGCAGAGCCGAGACTGTGCCGTCTTATACCTCAGATAAAGTGTTCTTTAGAGTGTGTTAACCACTGTCACACAACCTCTGGAGTTCTTATCAATCAACCATTCTTACTACACATGCATAAGCCTACCCATGACTTGCAAATCCCTGCCAGAATATTAGTGAGTAATTGCTATCACCTTCTGATCACACAACTCATATGATTATCTAAATATTGTAATTTCACTTTATCTGAAGTGGGATCATGCAAGGTTATTTCCTCAACACAACAAGGGCAAATATTGGCTCTGCTTGACTAGTCTTAAGATATTTAATATAAAAACCAGTGTAATGAGTGTGACTAAGTGATGTGCAGAAAAGTTGATGTCAACATGCTTTTGATTAGTATATTAACACTCACCTTCTTGCTTCTCATTAGAATTTGCAAGTCTGGCAGATTGTTCTTGGGCTTTTTCTAGCTCAGCCTGCACAAACACAAGCATACAAACACACACATACACATACACACAAAACAAAAGCATACTCATTACATAACCTAATATTGGCTTCTTTCACTCTTATCAAAATAGAGTAGTAATCAATCGCAGTCTGTGGGTTAGTTCCCAAACCAGTTTATAAACCGTAAGATTCCTGTGTACGGGTAGATCACAGAATCACGTAGCATCTTAATGAAGTTATTTCATAATTACCTTCCACATCTAGATAACATTGCAATCCGATATTTTCACTTCCTCTTTAATACGTATGATTGCAAAATCTATCATTAAGAGTAACTCCAACAGCACAGTGTTCAATTACTGAAAAAAACATTGGTCAAAAACACTTTAATAGAGTCTGACATTTAGCTATTTAGCTATTATAACGGTTTTGTTCCAAACTGCTTTATATTTTTTAATAGTAAACTGCTAGCAAAAAAAAAAATTGAAATAGCTGGACTTGTCATCATTAAAGAAATATAGCAAACCATTTGCCAACCACTTTTTTTTTCTTTCTCAACACCATAGGTGAGTCATTTTTTTAATACAAAAAAGTGTGGTGTTATTTAGAAATACCACAACAGCGGAAAACTGAAATAATGATCTGATTGATAATGGCAATCTCATCACAACTTCATGCCCCACTTCTATCCGCTAGGCAAAATTCCTGGACAACGCTATTTAATAGCAAAGGTAAGAAAAGTATGAATAATGGCAGCACCGGAATGAAACATTTATTTGACGAAAATATAATATAAGAGTATGGTTTTCTTAACTGCAGAAATGAACTGTTATCTTTGGCTTCGGTATTAATATATGATAGCACAGAAAACTGCGGTATTAGGATAAATAGCACTCGTGCAGCAAGAAATTTCATTCTGATTTGAGTCGTGAAAATTTTCTCATTCCACTCATGCTATTAATCCCAAATACCACAGTTTTCCATGCTATTATATCTCCATATTTTATATATTTAAGCCAATACTATAGCTAAGAAAAAAACAATTTAACTTTGTCATTTTCAGATTGCTTATAAATTGATAGATTGGTAGTTTGAAATATGAATTTAAGTAATATAAAAAAAAAGTAATTATTAGGCTACACAATTAAGTGTATTGGTGATGCAGTTCAAGTTGTAGCCCTAAAAGTGGTGGCTCCTTCTCTAGTAGAACTAACCCAGTAGTAATAAACTGGCACTTGCTAAAAACCCATCCATCAGATAAAACACTCAAAACTAGTACAACTCCAAGAAACATGTGAGGAGAGGTTTCACAATATCACTCACTCCATCAGGAGGAGGTATTGGGACTTCTATTTGGTATAGTTTAAGTCCATTTAGGTCACCTGTACTCCAGCGAAGTACAACCATGTCTTATTTATCTTGGTTATCGAATACTATATCACTCATTGACTTTATAAATGGAAGCTTTTAAGCACTGATATCGTACAAAAAGAAAAGGAACCAATTTAACTCGTAGTAAATACAATAATGACATCACTAATTCCACACATAGCTTACACAACAAAGAAAATATGCCAAAATTTCAGTATATATTTAATAATGGCTTCTATCTAAAGACAAAACATAAATTTGAATTACTTTCACCATCATTTTTTCTTGTCAGATCCTATGATATCATCGTAGGTTTTCACAAACACAGACGTATGCAACTTTACTATAAACAAACGAGTGTGTTTTTAATAAGAACCACACTGTGTTTCACCATTCATTATAGTCCCAAAGTCCTCTTCCGTAATTTATGATATATGAATTTGTCAACATGTTTTAAGGAACCATAAAACTTTCAACCAATACCCATTTTACTTTCCAAATATATGTTTCCTCCAACTAAATGTCTTTACCTTGATGAAATTAATGCCTTTAAACCAACTAATCACCCAACTTTTCAAGTCACAAATGCCTTGTTCATGCTAACTGCCTTCTTTGACTACCCTAGAGTGTGTTTCACACTTTAAACCATAACTCTTCTCTTTATTCTTCTCCTCCCAAGTAAATGCCTTCCTCTCCCCCAACCATATACTTTCCCCTACCAAATGTCCTCTCCCCCACCATATAAACTAGCAACCATCTTGGACCCACCAAACAGGTGGCCAGGATGGTATAACATTACAAGCTCAACTTCAACAGACACCAGTGAGGTGTCCTAGCCGTCCACAACTGCTGTCAAATATGTACATAGTCACCCTGCCCAATAACAACTCTCAGGTCAGTGGTTGCTGGCCTTAAGGATGCACCTACTTGCTGCTGTCAATGGGCCATTATGTGTATGCAAGTGCCTAAGTTATTTCTCACCTCAAAAGCTTTGGGGGTGGGAGGAAACTGCAATTGCTTTTAATTTGCAGGAACTTATTTGGTAAAAAACGTTTTAAGCAATAAAAGAACTTCCTACCAGCACAGTATATTTATAAGCTGCATACCCCTATAGCGTATCTGAACTAAACATAGTCCTGTGATCATAAAACTTGCTGGGAATGAACATGACAGACATCCAGCAGTAGTAACAGCCTTGGAAATTGAATGGCTCACAAAATTTACCAAACTGTTTTAGGACAATCTCTTAAAATAAAAAAGGGGGATATTCTTTGATAATTAATTCAAAAGAAGTCCATCATAATAGATGTCGTTTTTTTGTTTTTTTTTGTTTTTTTAGTTACTGCTGAATTGATTGATATTGTGCATGAACGCTGAGTCTGGAAGCTGTGCAGAATTAACAAAGGGGAAAATAACTACATCTTCTATAACAGAACACTGTAGTCTGCCGGCTAAGCTCTCACTACCACGTAAGCACCCACCTCATCCATTTATCTGATAACTAGTGGTGTGCTTGAGCACAAATGGCGAGCGAGCCTTAAACTACACCATTGTTAAACGATTAATTTTAACAACTAACACTCAAGCTACTAAAATAAAGTCGAGTTTTTTTAATTACGTATATGCGGTAAAGGGGATAAAATGCCATAGTAACCGCTCCCCGCAACTGTTTGAATTGAAAAAGAAGCAACAAAATCATATCACATTATTTAAAATTTTCTTTGTGATATTCTTAATAGTAGCTGTAACGCACAATACTTTCACACAACTGAACATACCTACGCAAGACTTACCTTCGTGGTTCCTCTAGTGGACAATGCATTTTCAAGTAAATACTGCTGCGTAGGGCTTATAACTGTGACAAATAGCGTATTAACTTACCACCGCCACTACCTCGAATAGAAATGGAGCTCCCATAAGTTTTTGAGTCTTAACTGCACCCACAAAAGAATTCAAAGCGGTAAACAATTCAATTTCTAAGGTGATACGGGTAATGACCGCTAAACCGGAGGATTCTGTTTAGTGAAGTTTGGGACGGGGTCGAACACGGAGCAAACACAAAAATACGCGAGGGTCAAAGTACAAAATGACATACGTACGTCCAAACATATATATAAACAAACAAACATCCCGATTTTCAATTATGTTACCCCTGAGAGTGTTTCGCTCGCTCCACTCGCTCGCCAAATATAATCACCCACTTACCAGGTAAGCACCTAAGTATTATATTGCATGCACAAACAGGTACATCATCAATACATGACCAGCAATCCTAATCGTTCCTCTGCTGCGGCGTTTCAAACAAAATTGACATCACTGAAGATCATTTTCTAATGAGAATAGCGATGGCACAAAGTCTGAACAGCCCTCAAGACTGCTGCATCTGATGTCTTGTTTCATTAATGACTGATAAAGACTCCTTTGTCCCATATGGTAAGTAGTGCAGCCCTGTGAAGGTGTTCAATGGTGTCATGTGCAAATTTCGTGTCGTGTGCAAATTCTCGTTTCAATGAAAAAAAGCTTTTCCTAGTACCAAGTGCCTGCTAGGCTATTTTTTTTGTAAGTGAGCGGTTAAGCACCTATGGCCATTTACCCGGTAGACTACAGTATGGAAAAATTGGGACAAAACCAGAAAAGGAGAGCTACTGAATTAATGATGAATCTTTATTGAAGGGGCAAGTACTCATATCAACAATGAACTCACCTAAAACCTTCAGGTAAATGGTGTGAAATTATAACTTTAATGTTGTGTCTTCACACTTTCACTTCCCTTTCATAATATAAGGAAACTCGATGATATATTACATCACAGGTCTGACTAGGCTATAGAATTACAGCATGATGGTCTATGCTCAGCTGGGTTCAGGTATATTCATTAATACTTTATTGCATTACACATGTCATGGCATATTCACACTATCCAGTCCCAATTACCAAACTCCACCTCCTCAAATAACACTCACCTTTAATCTGAGTCTTTCATCCTCTTCCTTCTGCTGCTTCAAAAGTAACTTCCTCTTTTCTGCCCGCTTTCTCTCTACCTCCATCCTGCGCTCTTCGGCACGTGCCTGTTGTTTGCTATCCCAGTTACTGCTGCTAACAGAGACACTATTTTTGCTGTCGTTTCTTCTTGGAGCATCAGAGACCCTCAAGATATTCGCCCCTTCTGATTTTCTATCTTCTAACGTTCCAGCTTCTGGTGGCTTAAGTCGATCACTTAATGAAACAAGTGGACCTTCTAAAGTTCTTGAGAGCAGATTTTTACCAGAGCTCACGGTACCAGATATATCAGCTTCCTCACTCTTCTCTAATGATTTTTTCGCAACTTTCTTTTTCTTTGTCTTTGTGCTAATAACCTTTGTTCGTGGTTGCTTAGTCTGCTGGCCTTTGACCTGCGATGAGTTTCCAACTGGAGGCTTCTTCGCCTTTGATTTAGTCGATACAGGTTTCTTGCCCAATGTTTTAGAGTGTGCTGCCTTAGGAACTGACTTCCTGGAAGTCTTGGCACTCTCAAGATCAAACCCCTAAAATGAAAATAAGTGAAAAAATACAGTATTAGGATCACTACCTGTTACTCGAAACAGTTTGTAACTACAGTAGTGTAGATATACTTGATATTTGAATACGGTTATTCTCCTCAATTTATATATTTTATCCTGATTTAGTTGCCCGGCATTGCAAGAGAAGTTCAATTTTTTTTATGTAACTTGGAAAACTTTGCTTTTTTTCTTGCTGTGTAAATATATACTTTACTCTATGCACACAATAATTAAATAGGAGGTTGATGGATGGAGGTTGAAGTATCAGTTACTGTAAATAAAAACTGTGGCAATTAGCATAAACTTTCAGTATACTACCATAAGAGAATTATTTTGATTAATCGTCTTACAAGCTTAATATTACTTTGCACGTAAAATGGCATACTTGTTGACAAACTTTAGCCTTATTTTTTCCTAAAAATTTTTTTTTAACTTCGTGCATATATCCTTTTAGTAATGATACTAACCTAGTCACAGAGTCAAATGCTATATTTGACCAACAGTATCTGAGCAAAAGCTAACTTTACTCAGTACCAATGGGCCAGTATGGAATGAACCTTCGACAATGGGAGGAATGAACCTCGGCAATGGGCCAGTATGGAATGAACCTCGACAATGGGCCAGTATGGAATGAACCTCGGCAATGGGCCAGTATGGAATGAACCTCGGCAATGGGCCAGTATGGAATGAACCTCGACAATGGGCCAGTATGGAATGAACCTCGGCAATGGGCCAGTATGGAATGAACCTCGGCAATGGGCCAGTATGGAATGAACCTCGACAATGGGCCAGTATGGAATGAATCTCGACAATGGGCCAGTATGAAATGAACCTTGACAATGGGCCACAGCAACACCCCAGCTAAAAGGGGAACCACCACTGGATGGAATATATATCTATAGTGAGCAGGGCAATCGAAAGCCTTCCTGACAGCATTTCAACCACAAAATATTCATCCAGTCATTCTGAGTTGAAAAAATAATTATACCAGCAGTTTTCTCATAAAAGTTCATTGCTAATGCAACTTCTTGCACAAATCTTTTTCAAGGGTCGCTAAGTAGCTGTTAAAAAAGCAGCTATTACTGACCATATGAACCATAATTATTTATTCTTGGTAAAGGAAGTATACCACAATTAAGACCACATAAATAGGACAGAAGGAATTTAGTTTGAAACACTATGCAAACCTCTAAGGATCGAGAACATGAAGGAATCACTAAAGAGGTGCCCTGTCTGCCATTAGCAATGCCACAGGGAGTTCTCCTGGAGTAGTATGGGAGATGTTCTCATAGGGGAGGCAAAAGCCACAAATTAATTTTACTATTGCAAAAGAGACAGCTGAAATTTTATCTGGTTTTGATACCTGGTTCTGGTAGAAGTGTAGTAAAAAGTGGTAAGGCTTGGCTCTGTAATCTATACCTGAGTGCTTGGCTAATTGAATTTGCAGTACTGACCCCCCCCCCCCCCTCCTACCCCCTGTGGTAAACTGTGTAACATCAGGGGAGGATCCAGCGGGGAGGGCCCCCCCCCCCCCCTGAGGAGGCCAGGGCCCCTTACTAACATATTATACAGATAATATAATACAGTTAGCAGGACAAATGTATTTAATATTATAATAAATTTCGCATGTCTTGGACCTAAACATATGTGGACCCCATCCTGTTGTAAGTGTTGGATCTGCCCTTAGGATCAGAGTTAAAGTCTGGAACAATTACAATTACAGATATTCTGTTATTAGATAGAGTCAATCTGCAGGGGGTGAATAAGTCAGTCTAACATATGCCAGTGTGTGTGGTTGAGAGCAGTGGGAGTAACCCAACCCACTAGGGCCTCTCTCACCGAACTATTTGCACCACACCAAGTGCAGGATGAATCAGCTGGGACTACCACCACAAGCCAACCAATCAGCTGATACAGTAGACTGCCTAGCTAAGAAGTCCCTCCCCCACAACCCACCAGTTATTTCATTTAGTTTGTTACCACCTGTGGCTAACATCCTCTGCTCAAATATCCCACTCCCAGAAACCTGTCAGCTTGGTGTAGGATAGTATGACAGAAGCACATTTATTCTATTACTGATCGTGTTTGTGTGGCCATTGGTTCAAATAGTAACTCTTTAGTCTCCCTAATCAATACAGAAAAACACATTTATTCTTTACGGAAATGGTCAATTAACGAGATTCAAAAGTAGACCTTCCAAGAATCATAATTCTTTTCGTAAATTGTAAATTCTCAGCCAAAAGGAAATATTGTCTCTATTAAGTGACAAGTTCCTGAATAAAAAATGTAAAGGGTGACAAGGAAGCTTTTAAATACTTCTTAACTCTCAGAGAGACCATGATTCCTTTCTTCAGATTCATTCAGTCAATAGCAGGTTTTATTGAATACTGGGTAGTTACTTATGTAGGTTCTACATGTAATAAGTAGCCCTAAAGTGTCCAGTTCATTTTTCTTATATTCTATAATTTATTATTTTGCAAGTACTTCAGCTGCAAGAGCCCCACTTATCCCTATTCGTCATGCAAAAATCAAAACAAATGGGTTCGAGTTTGTTTCCACTCCGTCTGAAAGTCCTCGTACAATCTTAAAACTACATGGACTACATTATCTACATTTGTCGCACACCTTGTAAACAAACACTCCGGCAAAGCTAACCAACATCTCAATGACTATTCAACGTGTTGAATGAATTACACCTGTGATTAAGTTAAAGCGTGTACTACTCACACCCCCATTGGCATCTTTAAAATTAAAGAAAAAAACTAGCCACAACTGCTCTAATGTAGCAAGTTTACAATGTTGTGAATAGCTTATATTAACCACTCTAGTTTAATACAAAACCAATCAACTCATGTCATAAATTCATACATATTCCTGATTACATAGCCTGAGGTTTGTGTTTCCCATTCAAGTGGGTACTTCATCAAATATATTAATGAGTTCATTAGTAGGGATTAATTATGTTGAACAAGGCCACCAGTATACAATGGGTCAATGCCAAATAATACTTACATTAAACACAACACACCATGTCTCTCTAGCAATATACTTAGTGTATTGACATTAAAAAAGTAACCCCAGAGCCCAACCCTGACATGCAGAATTTCTAGCTGCTACAGAAGTCACACAGGTTGATGTGCTAAATTTTTTGAAAGGTTTCATATTTGCAATATAATTCAATTATTATGTTTTAACAAGCTGTGGGAAAGTCATATAGAGAAATAACTAGAAAGCTTAAGCAAAGAGTAAGAGAACACCAGGATGATTGCAAGAGGAGATCATAAAGTTTCAGCTATTGCTGAACATGTTTTGCAGCAACATCACTCCATTAAATGAGAAGAGGTAAGAGTTGTAGACAGAGCCACTAAAAATCGTAGGTTAAAGATCCAGGCTCTACGCAAACAGCACATACAGATTACACCAGAAAACAACTAGTTCAACAGACATAGGATGGAGCTTCCTATAGATGCTGGCCGTCTATGCTGAGTGCAAGTCACAATTCAGGATATATTAACAGTAAACCTGCCACCAGTTGTCTTGCTGTTTATATTGTGTTCACATATCAACACACGAGCTCTTTGACCCGTGGGACTTCCACAATAAGTCGAAACATTGGGTTGTTAAATCTAAGAAAAAACTGCTATTAGTTATTTCAGCAAAGAATGACAATAATTGTGCAACAAATGCTCGGTTTTTAGACAGTCATTAAGATATACCTTTCCTCTGTTTCTTCTTCGAAAAAAAAAATATATCTTCGACACTTTACTTCTTAAAAAAAAAAAAAAAAGTATTCACTACATACTCACATGTAGAAACTAAGACCAAATATTAAACTATCATCAAGACCATTATTCAGTTGATATTACACATGTTAAACCATTGACCCTTCTCCTTAAGGAAAACTCCCTTAACGTCTTGTTCCGTAGTGGTCCCATGAAAGGCTACAAGCCAATCTATCGCTCAAGACCAGAGTGTAATACTTGTGAGGCTAGACAATCGATGTCTTCCATTCAATAAAGTAAACCAACAGTTACTCACTCAGTAAAACTGATATACATCAACAACACCACCAGTACACAATAGACCAAATGGAGAAACCAATTGCAATTGTAAACTACTAAAGTTGAATAAGGACAAAAGTAATAATAATATGTAATAATACTTGCAGTATGATTAGAATTTTTTTTTAATTATGGTAGAGATGAAGTGTGAAAAAAAAATGAAACAAACAAAAAACAACGAGAACAACAATGGCCATACTACCACGTTTTTTGCACAGCAAAATGTTGCATGTCATCATCTCATGCTTAACAAAACACCAAAGCATTCATTTAGAGCAAAAAAAAACAAAAAAAAACAAAATTATAAATGCATTACATAAGTTGAAAAAAAAAATGAAGAAGTCACTCAAATATAGAATCTGAGACAAAAAAAGGATAGAAAAAAAAAAGCGTTTTGGTACATACACTTGTCAGTCCACAAGAGCAGATGGAAGAAAGGGCACATTACTTCAATTGTTAACCCGAATACAAACCCTTCCAGACACCATGATTAATGCTGACTGCCATACCACTCCAGACGTTACCTCACTCCGGAACATGCCACTAATTAGCTATGCCAGCCCGGGCAGTTCACAGATCACAGAGGCCGACTAATTGGATCTCAGGTATATTTGCTAGCATACTCGTTGCTTTTGTTAATGTGTTTGTGTAAGATTTAATTGCTTTTTTCTTTTCTTTTCTTTCTTTTTTTTTTTTGAGTCAGTGGTCGGAGTAAAAAAATATTCATTGCAGCACCACTTGTATGAGTAAGCTGAACACAATAACTCCTTAAAGCACTTGATAGCAGAGTAGTTGTACTATGAGTGTGTTCCTGCTTACATGTGTGTGTGTGTGTGTGCGTGTGTGTATGTATGCGGCTGTAGTACTTCAAGTGACCGCAACGGACCCTTTTAGTAGTCACTTGATCTCGAGTGGCCTGTGGTAACTCCAATGTCTTTGACTGGTAACAGCTTCAAAGGGACTGGCGAAAAAGACAATGTTGGGGTTGGGAAAAAAGTAAAGTGGTTAAATATTGAGAAAGACTACAGATATTGAATATTACCACTATCCCAATAATGCTCTCATGGATATTGATTACCACATCTTAAGCCACCTAAGTGGAAATATATGTTTAAATTACAATCACAGCAGAATGTTGCATTACTGCATTTAATAAAATATTTAAAAGAAGCACATTTTTTTCAGAATCTTCACACCATTATCATCACATTACCATCTCTTTCACCACCACCACAATCGGCACAATATTAATAATAATAATAATAATAATAATAATAATAATAATAATCATTGTCACCATGAATATTGTCATCATTGCAATCATCATCATTATCACACCATCATCATCCCCACCACTATCATAATTATCACTTGCCTAAAACCGAAGTTATCATACCTAAAAATTATACCGAAAAGCCTCTGATAAACCTAACCTCAAATGTTTAATCCAATCATTAAAAATTATCTCTGTAGATGCAGAGATCCCAAGTATACACAGTGATGGCTTCAGATCGGCGAGTAATCCTACTGAAATGAAGCACCAAAGGTGCACAGCTTCATTTAAGGGGGGTAAAGGAAACATTTGCCCAAGCTTTCGTCTTCCCACTCCCCTCCCCCCCCCCCCACACCCCCCCAACCAACCCCTCCCACTCCAAATCTTACAGTGATAACCTCAGAACTTCTGGCACTGCCCTCCTTTCTGCCAACCTGCACCTCAAGCATGGAATCAGCCAACTTTAGTACTTTTTGTTTATGTACTACAAGGGTCTCATCTACAGCATAATATGTCTGTATTTTGCCCCCTCCAAAAAAAATAATAATAATAAAAAAGTTGTTTTTGTCCATCTAGAGTTGTTTTCTGTATGAATCCCTGAGGTGTGAACTTTCAGCGCTACAATACACTAGCTAGACTTTACAAAATCATTTTCTCAGACCAAAGGAATATTATTATATTTGGCTATAACAAATCAGGATCAATATACATAGCTCGTGCAATGAAAATAGTAGATGTAAATGCTTTTTTCTTTTTTTCTTTTTTTTCCATTAGAAAAGCTAAACAGGCAAGGTACACACATCAGTCGTTTTGATGCTAAAGTCCAATTCCAGCCCTCACTGAACTACCGAGCATAAATAAAATCTACAGCAAGCAGGAAAAAATTATTTACACGTGGGATAACTTATTCAGCACAACCTTTTATTTAATAATATATTCATTTTCAACCTTTTTGTCGTAATATTATGATTCATAATAAAGACGTTTCAACCTCATAAGGTCTTCATAAGTTTTGTTACATTTATTTTAATGCGGGTCAATCATTGAGAAAATGTGAAGCGGTCGCTCCACATAGAATACTAGCTTTTGTGAATACATATCTAATCTCTCTCACACACAATGCAAATTCTCTTGTTGCCACTAGATGGTCACACACACCTGGCAGAGCCAGGATGCCTGTGCACTAAGCAGGTACTGTGAACCGTGCAAACAAAACTCCTGGGGCCGGGCTAGGAACTCGCAGGAGAACAGGCCTTTCCTCACAGCAAGTGGTGTGGGCATCCGAAGTCCCACCTGGACCATTGCTGTGTCATGAGAAAAGGCGTCACACACACATACACAACACACACACACACACACACACACACACACACACACACACACACACACACACACACAGGTAAACTGTTGCCACAGCTCTCCCTCATTAATCTTGATAGCGTCATGGTCTAGTCCACTAAGATGAACAGACTCACCACTAACAAAACCACCTTTTAATGCACTCACAAAATTGGACCAAATGTCTTGACCCAAAATTATCTCTGTAGATGGACAATGAACCAATGCTTACCCTCTGGAACTTATCAAATAATCACAGTTCTAATAAAGCCACTTTCAATCTAAGATAAAAAAAAAACCCACCTTTCCACTAAATGATATCCGAGACCGCCTCCCCTCCACACGTCTATTCATAGTGACTACCCAAATGCAGTCAGATGAGCACAAGCCAGCGACCCAGCTGTCTAGAAAGGCCACAACCACTCATTTAGCTGCCCCAATCTCATGTACCATTCTGAATCAAACTAAGGCAGGCAGGAAGAGCTCTAAGCAGCTGGGGTAGGGAAATGCTAACCAAACATATTCCATGAGTTTACGCAGTCTTTCCTTAATTGAATATGGCTTTGGCCCATATCTATCATACCCACTGAAAGGCTTTGATGCTTATTAACTAGTAACACTGAGCACCCAATTGGCTTGCGAGATTCATTTACAAAACCCATAAGCCAGTCAGGGAGAGGTTAAATTGCGGCAGGGATTACCGGAAGGGAAGAGAAAACAACACACACACACACACACACGGACTGGGGTCTTATCACTATCCCCAATCTTGACCAGCACAGACGAGGGCAAACTAAGTCTTGGTCATAGCTTCCCTCGACTTGGTGGATCGGAATGGGTTGCAAATTCAATCACGTGGGAAGGGCTATCTCAATGAGGCTTTCCATGTGGTAAACAAAACAAAACGCAAAGTTTTGGTGTTAATAAAGGCTCTGACTTCGGTCAGCCGGTAACCAACTCAAAGAATTTACATCAACTTTGTCCTGTTACTAAATTACGTGAATCATAAAAACCATGGCATACTTTGTCGGAAATTACCATAATATTGAAAAAAAGACAAAAAAAAAGACGTGTAATGAAGCCTATTAAAGAATACATACATTAATGTAGTAATAATATGTATGTATGTATTTCAGTCCTTAGATTAAAAATGTAAATAATTGTATTAATATCTCTAGTGTATATTAATTTATAGTAAATACAATCAGCTAGCTCTGAGGACTTCTGTAATAATTCAAAACATTGGATTAAAATTAAATTAGGCAGTTAATAAAGTTTACTTTTTAATCTTAAAAACCAAAATGGAAAAATTACAGTACCAAGCAAAAACAAAAACAACAGAAGTACAAAGCATGTATAGGAAAACTTTAACTGCAGTGCACAGCACGAAATCAATAGGACTAACAGCACAAATGAGAGCTCACAAATGGAACACAGCAAAGCAAAGAAGTAAAATGAAATCACAAAAGAAACAAAAAAAAACATCTATCAATAAAAATACTCTTCATTTCCCCAATTTCAAAAAAGGCAAACACATTATTGGCTAGCGGCATATCCAATTTGCAAAACTTGGTTACAGAGTTTGGTATTCAGATGCAGCTACATGGCATACTATCATTGAAGACTAAACTTGAGATGTATGACACACACAAGCAATTTTCTATTTCATCTTCAATATCTATTTTAAAATTTAACACAAGCTGCATTGAGAGTCAGCATTTTGCTAGCATTATAATTATAACTGCCTGCATAATTTACCATCTGCAAATTCTACGAACATTGTAACAATGTTCATAGACTTTGAAAATGGTAAACCAGAAAAAGTCTACCTTTACATGTAGATTCTAGAATAAACATAATAAAATGTCAATGTTTTGGTAAACTTGATATTTTAAATTTGCAGTCTAATTGCAACTATAAATAAAATCATAAAAAAAAAACTCGTAAGAATTAAAAACGTATTAATGCAATCATTCTTAATACGCTCACTAAGTTTTAGGGCATGTTATTTATTTACATTTAGTGGCCAATACAATAGTATCTACACTAGTGGCCACTAAGACATTCCCTAAGATAGCCCTGGCCTTCTTCAACAGGGAGTTCAAAGTCCAAGCCTCCTGTTGACCAGTGTTGATGACTCCTGGAGCCTCATTAGCTTTGCCATAAGCTCCAAATCAAACCAGCGGACCCAGCCAGCCATTAATACAACCCTTGTTGTTCCGCCAGCTATTGCATACACAGTGTATGTCAGTCATATAAAGTAAACTCTAACAGGGAGGACTTGTAACATGCAAAACAGTTTGCTTTGCTATGCTCATCAATAAAAGAAACCAATCTTTCCTGTTTTTTTAGGCTGATACCAGTACCAGCAAAACAGGTTCCCAAGGTGTTTTTTTTTTTTAACGGAAGACGCTAATATAGTTTGTTTTAAAGTAACAAATAAAAACTTAACAGTTAGCTCACTGTTATTAATTTATCATAAATGACAAAATTTTCTACACAGAATTTTCTTTTCTAGTGGGCTCAAACTCTATCATTTTTTTTTTTAATTTCATTGTAGGTAGGAGTATAAATTGAATGGGCAGTCTCAGATTGAACAAATGGTATTGCATGGGTTTATACGACATACGTAATGTACTAGGGAGGAAGAGAATTGAGACTGAACTCCTCAAGATCACACCCTTAGGCTTTCTCTATGGAGTAGAGATTTCAGGATTCAATACCGTCACGATCCCAACAGAGAGAGAGAGAGAGAGAGAAAATGATTGGTATCGAAGAGATAAGAAGTTAATATGTATTTCTTAGGTTTGGTAATAACAGAAGTACCAGGTACAGTGTTAAAGTTCAAAGTTGCCTCGTGCAGAGTCTGGTGTGAAGTGGCAAACAACCAAGTCAGAAACCCAACACACTTGGGACCCTCTAGAGTGATAAATCCAATGGGAAATGAGGTATGGCCAAAACTGTGAAAACCTTCAAAGCCACAAAACATTCACAACTGTCAACCATAGAGCAAAACATAGAAAATGCAAGCATGTATGTAACTTTTCACTGTTATATGCAGAGCTTTGGATGGCTCCACAAAACGTCCTCCAGCCAAACAACTCAGCAACCAGTATGAATTAGGGAATAAGCAAAGTGAACACTTACTTTGATGGTAACTAGTGGTGAGTACTACACAAACGCTAAGTGATCTAGCCCAGCTATATTCAAATAATGCTTAGTGTTATTGTTGCTGTTCAGAGCTAATATCTACATATCAATGAACAGATAGATAAAATATATCTCGAAATATACAGATAATGATGATGGCAATGATGGTTATAATAAGGATGATGTTATAACAATAAACCACTAACAATAATACGATGGAACGGTGAAAAGGCAACAGAAGATAAAACCTCTTACAAGATATGTACAGAATATGTTTTAAGTTTTAATAACAGCTGCTCCAAAAAAAAAACAAAAAAAAAAAAAAGCATTAAACACTTAGCTAAATAACCAATTACAACTAGTTAACTCCGTATACCTTATGCATGGAAACTAACCAAAAACATACAACACTAGCCTATGGCAAAAATAGATTTTGAAAGTTGAAACCCTGCACTTAGCTAGACCAACATAACAAGTTGATCCTGTATAACAAAGTTGCTATGCAAAAGCTAGACTAATTGCCCTTTAAGAAGGTAATTACTAGGGCTGCATATACAGAAAACGAATCTAGAGGGCAAAAAATACTTTCTTAAAATGTTTAGGAGCCATGAGAGTAACATACACAGAAACCCTAGCAGGACTTACACAAACGTGCAAAACTAAAGTTGACATCAATTTGCAAATTCAAAATGCTAGAACCGAATTTTGTAAAATGTCATTTATTATGTAGAAATAAAACATACCTCTGACTGAGATAGCATTTCACCCTTCAATTTGTCCAACTCAGACTGGCTGTCAAGAATAGATTGCTCACCAAGTCTGAAGTTAAAGCAACAATAACATCAATAATAATTTAATAATAATAAAATAATAATAATAATAGTAATAGGTTATCACCATAAGAGGTACTTCTGATAACATACACCACACTATACATAAATTAACATATTGGCTGTTAGAACGAGAAAAAATTGCTATTATATATTATCTAGAATATTTCACAGACTGGAATAGGTTGAGGATTGATCTTTTAGTTTACTGCCGGTGTGGTTAGCTATTTAGAAGCCAGTAAATACTTCTGCACCTTTGCACCTTTCAGTGACAATGCAGGACAGTATATATATACAACTTAACCCTTAAGTTTTAATAAACATATTATTGGCTGTTAGAACAAGAAAAATGTGCTATTATTCCAATTATTTCAGCCGAGAATGACTGAATCATAGATAATATACTTGCATTTCAATTTACTTATTTTTTTACTCTTCTTGTTACAATAAGCTGTTTGTAGGCACTGTAAGATGTAATTTTTTGCTTATCAAATCTACCTAATATAAAAAAGTTAAAAGAATGCAAAATTAAATATTATCGTAATTAAAGTAAACACTGACAACCAAGAAAGTGCATAAGGAAATTGGAATGTCATCTTAAATATAACACAAACTTATAAAAGATACACTGAAAACAATTAAATTCAACAAATCAAGATCATTAAGTTACATAGTACACGAAGCATGCAAAGTGAAATTTGAAATGAAAACTTGTATCAGGTTTGCATAACCTTTAATGTTTTTGCTTTAATTATCTCAATATACTTTCAAAAATGACTAGTCAGACCACAATACATACATATTGAAATTAGTATTCAGTAACAGTAAATGTAGCAACTGCAACAATAAAACAACTCACAAACATATTAATTCAGAACAATTGACATATTGAGAAAACTGCAGCCAGAAAAAAAATTAAGGTACTACATATAAAAAAAATAAATAAAAAGTAAATAAAATATGTGACCCGCTCCGTGAAAATCGACCATTTGCAATAAATTATTGAAACGCGCAAAGGCCGAAAAAAGCCGAAAAAAAATTTTTTTCTGGATTTTTTAGAAAATTAAACAGGGGTAAGTACAAGGGTTTCTCGACTTCTGTGCAAAATTTCAGCGTTAGTTGATAGCGTTTTCATACACTAAACTTACTTTGTCTTTTGAAGCGGTCCGTGAACAAACTTATAAAAAAACGTCATCACAGAGTCACCATAACAACTCCCGCGAAATAGCTCCAGCCTAATAGTGTCAATCAATATGGCAGAGAGAATAGCTAACGCTACAAACCTTCGGGTGCTGACAGCTTGCACTACAGCATATCCAGTTAGTGAACAAGAAGGCCAAAAGGCTAGAAATCTATAGAGAACGTGGTTTGAGTAAACAAACGGCCATTTTTCCCCCGGCAAATGTGGGCATAACCGTAACACGGAGAAATTTACGGACATTAGGTGTCTCGCAGTAAAGTGATTTTTCTCGTAAAAACGAACGGTTAAGTAGTGAAAACGCGTGTAGTGTTTTTGTTTGTATCTTTGCGGAGAAGCGTCGGAGAAAAACGCTTAAGGGCTCATTGTACTTCCTGATAAAGTTTGGGCTTACTGAAGCTAAAAAATGAATTTTCATTTTTTGTTGCAAATGGTCGATTTTCTGGGATCCGGTCACATATACATGTATATAGCATATGTAAAGTAGTTGCAACACCATGGAAATAGTGGTTTCTACAGTTGTTAAAATGTTTAGATTGGGTTATTTCACCAAGCAGAATAATATTTATTGTAACAGTAGGAAAGCATTCGATGCCATAGAATCTTCTAAATTAACAATTACAGCTATTAAATATCAGTGGGAATGCTCAGTAGACATTACGGAAATTATTTTGCTGATCTCATTATTCTCTCTCTTTTCAAGAAATTAATTTCTCTAACATCGCTTCCCTGGATACAGAAGGCTGCTTGTCCCTAAGTGACCATAACTGACTGCCAACAGACAGAGCCACCATTATGAACACACCAGGCTACAGCAATCTATAACCCTCATACAAACCCAAACGAGATGCACTCCAGACCACCAAACCATTCCAGAATCCTCAGCTACAAGCAGTGACAGAAACCCACAGCCAGAGCCCGCAATTTACCCAGGTAAAAAAAAAGGGGGCTATTGCCATAAGTTTTGCTTGCCTTGAAGCCCACAAAGGGCAAGCGTGGGGGGTTCGCCTAAGCCAACCTCCACGATACTTTAATCTTGGTTAATTAGACTTCCCTAGACTCTTTCAGAGGTGGCAACAGTCAGCTGAGGGTCTGTGAGCTTATGGGGTCAAGTTCCTGATGTGATGGTTGATAAAACAGCTAAAACTTATTTAAAGGCACACAGGATGGGAACGCATTTGTGTAGGAGACCCAAATTGGGACCAGCTGAAAGTGCCCAGGGTGACCCCAAGCTCACCCACTCCCAGCTTTGATGGTTCACAGCCACAATTGAATGGTTTATAGATTAGTGGACCAGAAATTACACTGGCTTTTACTCAATAGGATTAAAATTTACACAAATTAAATGTGTAAATATTTGTGTATACCTATGTAGTATAAATAACCCTACAGTAACAAAAAAAAAACCCGTTCATTAAGTGTACATTAATTTAGTGTTGGGAATAAGGAAACAAATAATAAATGAATAAACAAACAAACAATATATAAATCAACACACTGGGTGGAATAAATGAAAGAGAAAATGTGATTTTTATATAATGTCATGATGTATGATGATGACTATGATGATGACAACCATGATGAGGATGATAATAATAATAGTAATAATCATAATAATCATAATCATAATAATCATAATGACAATAATAAAAATAGTAAATGATAATAATTATGACCATAATAAAAATTATAATAATTAATTATGTCAGTTATTCACACCATCTGTGTAGGGGATATAGTCATAGAAGCAGGAAGCCAAAAGAGGGAAGTGGATTTTCCCAGATAGACCTCCTGATTCCTCCTTCTTCCTATCAGGGTGGAAGAAGGGAAAAGTCATAGCTTTATGGTGAGATCATTAACTGGGACAAAAGCTCTTTATAGAGTGTAAAGCTTATGATGATGTCATCATCATCACCATCATCAATAAAATATTCCTTCACTCACAGGTGTGCTTAAAAACACAAAAAAATACCAATTCCCTCCATACATACACACACACATACATACATAAGTAATTAATATGCAAAATGTACAATGTCACCCCAGTCAAATGTTCCTGCATATAATTATCTCTACAATATACATTCACATTCAAGTACCCCTAGCAATATGGGGCATTACATGTATGATATTATACAGTGTGCCTACTTCAATGTAATGGGGCATATGCCATATACAGTTTTAAATTATATTTTTTACCCTCAGTGCACATGCGTGTGAGGGTTATAGTAGTCTCTTCGTCATTAATCAATCCATTAGTTCATTCTGTCACTGCAGATTTCGAAAATGGCAGAATTTGATGCCTTGAGAAAAGAAGAACTCGTACCAGATGTTATTTTTATAAATTTATTGTCGTTATTTTCTTGCTTATAAATCTAACATTCATTTTATTACAAATTCACTAATTGGCTCAACATTCTGTCTAATTCTCACTACACCGTGGCTCATTATATCAAATCAGTTATTAATTGCATATTGCCAGGCCATTTCACATGCTGCAATTTCCACACAAGTTGGCAAGCTGCCACACATGTAAACTCCCTGCTGCCCAGCTGTCCTTGCTAGGACAACAGAGGAAATAGAACCGAAAAGGAGGCTGGGTCCAACCATATCCTCCAACACTAACCTCTGCTGGAACCACTTCAATGGTATTGGTAACAAGAAATGAGAATTCCAATGCAGAATGAAGTTGAGGGCACATTTTTGGGGTGGCATGAGGCTTGTACTGAATCCCTGAGAGACAGGTTTTTGCCAATAGGGACATTCAACAAAGTGATCAACTCAGTCCGGCTTGGCAACATATTATATTGGGATAAACCACACCAATAGCTTATAGGTTGTATTTCTCAGATTTTATTAAAATAAATTAAAATCACTTTCCTTGATAAATATTATACCAACGAATCCTTATAAACTTCCACATGTATGGCTATGGGTTGTCGAAACTTAAAAAATACTCTTATCTACTTTCTTCCTTTAGTTTAACTTGCATTATACAATCACTAACTCTCTTTACAGAAAAGAAATAAAGAAATAAAATATTCATACATTTTTAATCACCAACTGGTCATCTTAAATCTGACGTGAAAGGATTAAAGGCAAATAAATTTCTATTCTGCTGTGCTATAAATATATTAACTTCATTGCACTTCCAAAGACTAAGCTTGAGTTCAAGAAAACTGAAGGCAATAAACTGTCAAGTTCAGGGTTTAATCAATTTCCTTGGTACCTGTCCATGTCAGGAAACGCCATTTGAAGTGCTAATTACTTTCAGAAATGAATGTTAAAAAGTGGATGTAACTATAAATATGAACTAATAGAATGTTTTGTGTTAAACAAGCTCACACACACACACACACACACACACACACACACACACACACACACACACGGTTGTGCTGCAGCATAACCAACAGGAAGAATATATAATTAAATTACATAATCTCATCTGGCCCCAGAGCATCACTTTCAGATTACACTAATAGTGAGAGGCATTTGAAAAGTGAGGGAGGAGGGTCATGTAATCACTAGCTCACTAGCCAGATTGGGGTGTGGCACTCATGTATAGAGCTTATTGTACAGTTGTGCTATACATGAACAATACCTTGAAATTTTACATGCTCTATTAATAAAAAAAATTTTTTTTATAGAATCAAGGGACTGCAATTTCAAAGGGGGGGGGTTAAGTTAATTTATACCATAGTTGCAGAAAGGGAATAAAATCCATTTATCTTGTTGTCGGTGTTAGGAATGACCCTAGCTGCATTAACTGGGCATATTTTTCCACTCAAAAGAACTATATCCACCCTATTTATTTGGTCTTTTACTCTGCTCAAAAAGGCAGCTGTGACATAAATTTAAATCATGGCAACTCTCGGAATTATTGTGAGATAACCGCCCTCAGGATCGGGATGGTTATCAGCAATAATTCCTCAAACCCATAGTCCTTACTTTGGCAAACATAGCAAATGTCTATGACTTTAATCTGCCATGTGAAGTTATTGTTGAAACAAAAAAAAGGAATAAACTCAGAGGGTCTTAGTTCATCCGATTACTTCAGCCTTCATCTACCAAAAACAAATTTAGCAAACCAGGTCAGAAGAAAATGTCAAGCCTCAAACCCCAACTGGCCAACTTGGTGTATCCCAGTCTAAAATCACCCCCAACTGAGGGCTAGAGATCCCAAATTAGCTGAGAACCCAATTGAGATCCCGCCATTTTCACAAGGGAATTCAAAGTATCATAACAGAACGGAAACAGAAGAACCGACAGACTATAAACATGCTGGTAGAGTTTTGACCAGAAACTCTCTACAAGCAAAGAGATGTTTTTGGTCCTAATCTTGATAAAACCTTAATGAAAATTCTGACAAATTGATATCAAAACACCGACCTAAATAAAAACTTGAGATACTGTAACTTCAATGGGATAAAAACATGGGGTACAAAGCCTAATAAATACTATCATTGCTAGGCCACCACCCACGCAAATATTCACAATAATTGGATTTTGGTTGCTAGAGATTACTAACTTTTTTCTTGGTGTTTGTAGAGCTCCAACTAAGGGTGGATCCTAAAGCGTACTGCTAATGGACTAACTAAATAAAAAGAACGGGCCTTGGGAGCCTGTTTCGTTCAAGTTACGAGCTCCTCAGCCTCAAGTATATAATCCACAACTCCTCCGCGGTTGCTGTCGCTGACGAGCCCATTCTTCGTCTACTGCTACATTTGTTAATTGTCTTCAAAACCTTCGTTATACTTTTTCTCAATTCTGCTTTGTTTTGTCTAGTTGATTGTGCTGATTTGATCCCCGCGGCAGCGCGCCCGAATTTTTTTCTTTCAAAAAAAATTGCAACAAATATTTTGTAGCTAAGGTCATAGTCCGACTGTGTACAAAATTTGGAGTCATTTCTACGCATAGTTTCTGAGAAGAAACACAAAATAGACTCCAGGACTAAAAATTAGTCCATGCGATCTTTTGGCAGAGACTTGATTGCATTCAAACCACACCCACAACAGATTCAATTGATTCCCGCGGGAAAGTGAGTTCCAGGTGCTCTCTAACTTTCGGGCGCCTACCGGTTAGAAAACCGGTTTTCTGGCCGCCTCTCCCTCTCGATGATAAGCCCTACTGAAACGAGTGTGAGGTGATTATTGTAGTCTTGTTAATAGTGTTTTTCTCGGCATGGTCAGGTAAGGGAAGCCTTTTATCAAGCTAGCGAGATGCATATTCAATGTGCGTATGTACTTATAATAGATTAGTGAACCATTTTTGCTGCTGGAAAACTCTACAGTTTCAGTTTGTGTACAGTTTTCTGTACTTAGCTATTCACTTCATTTGTTTATTCATCCTTACTTAGCTAGCTACATCACAAAATATTCATCTATGTTTAGCTGGCTATTTCAAAATTTTTTTTTTTTATAAAATAAGTATCATTATATTATATACATTCATAAAAATTATCACTGGTCATCACAATCACAATACTGTAAAATAAAAAATCATGAGTGATATATCAGGAAGAAGTTTTGCACAAGAATAAAAAATTAAAATAATGGAGTCATTAGTGAGGTATTATTTACCTGTCAAAGCTTGGAGACAATCTGGGAGCCAGTGTCAGCTCTAGGGAGAAACAATACTGATAAAGTAAGCCAAGAAATACAATATCAGGGCGGCGAATTAATACCCCAGCAAGAGCAAGCTAAGTTAGCGTTCTTAATGGCTACCTTTTTTCCTCTTGTGCAGCTACTCAGCCCGTGTGGGGAGCCCCTACAACTAACTTTACATGGTGTGAGTTACCAGTCCTCTAGTACTAACTACAGCAGTGAAGATGTCTAGTGTGTAATAAACCACTTATTACACTCTGGCAGAGTGGCATGGCTAGATATTTCACTCCTAGGCTTTATTATCACTCCTGAAAATAAATTAGCCTGGTGCCATATCACACTCTGACTCATGTAATAAGTACTATGTATATATATATACATAATAATATGTAAATTATGAATGGCATTGGCCCATGCCATATGCACTTCTCCATCACAATAACAAAAGCAGGATATCTATACTAGTATGGATTGCAAACTAGCCCAAAAGGTGTTGACTTATAGCATTTTTTATGCCTTGTACTTGCAATCTGCAGGATATGTACATACATGAGCTTAAAAATCCCATTCTGCAGTGCATTTCTAGAAGCACTGACAATTAGCAGTGACAAATGATAGAATAAAATGTGAGAAAAGAATATTTACACTACATATACATATACCCATTACAAATTGCCTTTCACCAACTATGGAAAAATTATATCAACTGTTTTGTTAAAATTTAGTGCTAAATTTTAAGGGAAAGAAAGCCTTGCTAAGTGGATTATGAAAAACCAGCAAAAAAAATTAACAATGAGGTGAAAAATTAACTCTAAGTTGCCTTGAAATATATGGACCACATAGATGTTTAAAAATAAGAGTGAACATTTCTTTTTAAATATTAATGTGAGTCCAAATATCTACAGAATCTCCCATACCCCACAACTTTCAGCTGTTTCCAGTCACACCCCATTCACTGATGGGCTTACATAGCTAATACTGCTATGAGTGTCACAGATGTCTCTCCTACAGAATACAAGTATTACATCTAAACGTTACAAAATATCAAGTCATCTTATCCTTTACATTGATCATCAATCATTACACTTTTATAAATGCCACTGAATTAGCAGTAGAGCTGGGCGATGTACCGAAATTATCGATGTACCAAAATTATCAATGTACCAAAATTATCGATGTACCGAAATTATTGTTGCACCGCAATAAAAACCCTACATCGCGGAGAAGATATTTCAATTGTATTCGACGGTAATATCGGTTTCTCGCAAAATCATTGGTACGGGTCGTTAAATTAATGCGGGAGCTTCGTGCACATGACAGTTATGAGGTGCAGCCGTCTTTGTTGTCTGTAAACTTGGTTATAATGCAGTACTAAAGACATTTTAAAAGTAGCTAGCAGTGGCTGCAAGTTCAAATTCTGGCTTAGGAAAGCCAACACAGTCTTGCCCCATGGACGAACTGTGGACCTGAAGCGGATGAGTAAGGCATTTTGAATAATATTTACTTTGTTAGGTATTATTATGAAATATCGTGATATAATCCAAGTTAGTATCGTACCGCCTGTAATTATCCAACATCGTCCAGCTCTAATTAGCAGTCTTCTGTGGCTATTCCAGGACTCATCCTGGTACTTCTAAAATACAGCTTCAGGGTCTTCTACAGTAACTTCAGAGTCTTCTTAGGTAAACTTTAGGGTCTCTGTCACTATCCTATGAGCCTAAGACTGCCTTTACTTCTATTTCATCCTCCTCACATCTGTCGCCTATAAGCAACCATTGTTTGACCAAACTGAATCACTTCAGTACAATTTAAATAATTTTTATTCTCTAGAATCCTGAAAAGTTTCTTTAGAAACAATTTCTCTTTTTTTTTTTTTAATAGTCAATTTTCTGGTCGCAATATTGACGCGAAGAAAACAAATTGATTGGAATGCTGAGCAGAATTAAGAACAAATTTCCAAACTAATAAATTAGATCTCAAAGTTAATTAAAACAAATACAAAGTTATAAAACTCTCATATTTACTTTGACAATCAAACACTTCGGATGAATATTGCTAACGGCTTAAAAGCAATGAAACAGCAAACAACTGAATTAACCACAGAATGAATGAAGGAATATTTTTAATGCTAGAAATTTCATTCTCAATTTATGAATATATATATATATATATATATATTTATTGCAGTTTTGATATTTTTAATTGAATATTTCCGCATCACGCGAGCGTTCTGTATTCTCCCATATTGTACGGTTTATATTGTACGGTACACTACGCATGCGCGTATCGAGTAAAATCAATGAAAATTGAATTGTAACCGGTTGAGAAAAAATATCAAGGCAGCAATAAATCACTTATCACACTCGTCGTACAATATGGGAATGATATTTTACTCTCACGCCACATTTTCACTCGCCTTTGGCTCGTGAAAATATTTTGCGTGCTCGTAAAATATTTTCCCATATTGTACTCTGACTCGTGCTATAAGTATTATATATAGCATTTGTACAGTAAAGATTTCAGCGATATAAATACCACAGTTTTCACAACCTCATCATAAGACGTATGGAATTACCAAACCTAAGATCAAACCTTATACAGTCAGAGCAAGCCAAGCCCACAATTATAGTATCTGTCGGCAAATATCAAATAAAAACGTAAAGCAATTAAAGCACTCAATCAAACGAAAGCCCTTTGCAATGTGAATTTCCTAGTCCACAGTCACCGCCAATCACTTCACAGCAAATTAACACAGCTACATATGCTTCCTCTAACCCGCAATCTTGCACTCTAAGTCAACAATGAATCCCAAAATTGAGTTGGTGGCTGCCCCAGTGTAGTAGCATCTCCACCAAGCTCAACCCAGAGACAGCCACTAATCCGCAACTTTCAAGCCAAACACCCACAGGGATAATTACAAGGCGCTGTTTCCCATGGTCTTACTACTATGACACAGTCTAGCCTATTGGGACTCTGGGCACGGGCAAAGGACAGCCCTTGCTTGCACCTGGCCTTTGGACAGCAAATAAATAAATTAAAAAAAAGGCTGCTTGTCCAATGGTTAGTACATGAGTACATGAGCTGGCACTGATATGAACAATTTCGGCTCACACAAATAAGCTTATCTGGCCTTTTGGCTCTCCACATTTTCCCGGCTCAGATCTAGAGAAAATTGAGCAATGGTTTTCACCAATGCAACCTTCATTTTTATTGGATAATGGTCGTTAGCGCTTTGAAGTCAGCTGCACCCGTTAAGAACAAATTAGAGGCCAAAACCACGGGCATCCTTCTCTCATCAGAGGTGGGGCTCAAAGACCAACACACAAAATCTCTCAGATTTCCACACGTGCTGTCAGCAAGTAATCAATCAAAACAACACGCACACATACACACACAGGACGTCTTAATCTTTTTTAAACGACTTAATCATCTAAAACTCGAAAACTTAATACCGCACTTGAGAGAAGTTACTCTATCACATCTTTGTAAAATACTGACCTATTCATCAATTCAAGAGCAAAATATGTTACCAAAAGCCTAACTGGAATTAAGCTTTGGCTTTAAGAGCGTTATATTATTTATACCCAATATCCTAACAGGCTGTAAAATAAACGATAGACAGACAAGCACCTTTTCCTTTCAACTCTGCATCCCAACCACAACCACACACCTTACCTTCCATGGGGTATGTTAATAATGGACGATCCATCACGTAAGTACTGAATGCCGGCCTGATTTTGGGGAGGTAGCTCATCAACTTTCTCAATATTCTGCTGACCTTTTATAGCTGATGACTGGGCAGACATTCTGGAGCTATTTTCTGCTGAAGAATTAGCTGAATATAAAAAAACTTAAATAATAAGTACCCTAGATCTAACATCATCACTTTAATGATCAAATTACAAAATATAATAATAACAATATAATAAAAAGGTCAGCATTTTAAAACTTTTTTTCTTCTTAAATTCTATCAAATAATATCAATCCTACACAAGAGAGATGAATTTATTAAACATATAATACAAGACAGAAAAACCATTTAACACCAATTCTTCCTCAAAATATAGAACTGAGTTTCAACCTCACATTCTATTATAACAGACTTACTTTTCTTCCTTTCCGAACTCCCTTTCTTATCTCTGTCCCTGTGTGCCATCTTTGGGTGTGTCTCTCTATCTTGCACTTCCATCTTCTTCAGTGAGAACAGAGGTCTCGAAGACATGGTCAAGTTTCGAATGTAAGCATCAGTGAAGTGTCCGGGCTTGACCTCCTGCTGTTCAAGCCAGGCTAGCTGTTGCCGGGTAATTCCCTCCAACTTGCACGACTCAGAAGACTGCCCACGCCTCACCTGGGTTGAAGTGGGAGGGGCCATTCCTGTCGCAGGGCTCTTGTTGAACTGCTCTGATCCACCGCTCACCAATTCACTGGAACTTCTCTGATGCAGGGTGCATGAATGACCTTTGACTCCACTGTTTAATTGAGTGGACGAAGGAACAATGCCTAACAAAATATCTGCAAAAAAAAATACAACATTAAAGTCGATGTGTATTATTACATTTGTGACCATACTTGTGTACTCATGGTAAAAGCATTAAATTTATTATAGATGGAAGTACGGCACAAGTAATTTGAACCTAAGGCAAACTGAATACTCTCCTCATTAACTACAATACTTGCAAAATATATAGTAATAGCAAATTTTCTCGTTCTAACAGCCAATATTGTTAATGAAAACTTAACCTGACGGTTCGACTTCTTGCCAAAGTCCTCTTCAGTTGACCCCTGAAGAGGAAAGTTGAAACGTCGGGTTAAGTTTTAATTAACGTAATATTGGCTGTTAGAACGAGAAAATTTGCTATTAATTATTTCAGCCGAGAATGACTGAAAAAAGGAAGAAAAAAATATCATTTTTTAAGTCCTTATCACAAAAAGGCAAAGTTTGAATAATTTCTTTAGAATGCCCACACTAATTTTTCTCCCCACAAAAGTTTACCCTGAGGTGCTTCAACATAATCAAGAGATAAGACAGTTCCAGTAGCCCATAGTTACCCACTTGGGCTATAATAAGATGTTCCTTCCACCACACAAACTAGCTGACCAAAGTGCTAGAGTAAACTGACCATCATATTTCTAGATGCATGCGGCTTTCAGTTGCCACAGTCAGGTAGACAAATAACATGTTTATCCATTTCTAAGATGTTTACCCTCTGATGTGACCATTAAGTCTCGCTAACCAATAACGAAGCTAGTCGCACTAACCTACGCAACATCACCATGGCAACATAGATGCGTTAGATGTCCCGCGCAACCAATCGGAATCTTGATATAAGCCAAATTTCATTCCTTCCCCTCAAACCCTAGCCCCTCCCCCCTAACTTGTTCTCATGTAAAGGAATACTATGATTCCTTATTTCAATAGAACAAACCAAAACCCACTCACACACACACACACACACACACACACACACACACACACACACACACACACACACACACACACACACACACACTATTTCCATAGCTGTTAGAGGATGGCTTGAATAGCGACACAATAAAAGAGAAGAGAAAAAGAGTAAGGGATGGGCACTATGAAAAAGACTAATTAAAATCACTGCTGTAGTCAGCTGTCAGAAAGTCAGGGACTTCTCTCGTTCACAAATAGACAGTAGAAGGAGACTCCTAATCTTTCAATCACCAGCTAGTGGAGAAAACCACTTAGTCCAGTAATGCCAGGAACTAAAAGACAGCAGAAAGAAAAATGAATTTTAAAAATGGTGAATTATACCAGTCATTGTAAAACAAAATTTTATCTTTTGTTTTAAAGAAACTTTCTCTTCTAAACACAACGTGATGACTCAAGAACATTGCTACAATGTAAACTAGTAGTTATTGTTTCAAGATTCCTCTGAAATCTAGAACATTTTAGAAGAACCACAATACACACACAAACACACCTACATGCATACATACACATACATGCAGATTTACAATATACGTATACACATACATACGTACACACATACACACATACGTACACACATACATACATACACACATATACATACATACACACATATACATACACACACATAAACACTACATACATACACATATACATACATGCACACATAAACACTACATACACACATATACATACTACATACATACACATATACACACTACATACACACACACATATACATACTACATACATACACATATACACACTACATACATATGCACATACACACTACATAAATAAACACAAACATACCCCTTCTTGGTAGAAATGTCTTGGTAATGACAGGATCAGTATTAGACGCTGCCAGGGGTTGCCCTGGTCCCTGCTTGGAAACTACACCACTGGTGGATACTGCCCTGGGGCCCTACAAGCAGTCACAAATTCAGCAAAAACTTAATAAACAACAACAAACACTACAAGTGGCCCTAACTAAACCCTCAAGTGCATGTGTGCTGAGGGCAACCTACACCACAGCATGAACCTTCCTTCAGAGATGCACATTCCAATCTCTGCTCTACAGAGCACTGCATAGTCGTTTAGGAAGACACAACAACAACAACAACAACAGAATAGCAGAACTGTGAAAATAAGAAAGCATTACAATTATAAGTATGGAATGTAGTGGTGTAGGAAGATATTATGGTAAGGGGGGCTCCATATAGACATGTTTTAGTGGTTAACAATTGCTCATGAGAATCACC
>WLWD01002042.1_pt1:92500-99579 | contig 99579 bp, 73 predicted proteins | sample 6712731 | NCBI WGS metagenome assembly WLWD01 (sample SAMN12718690, study PRJNA576275) | sponge metagenome | isolation source: marine sponge | host: Mycale hentscheli | place: New Zealand: South Island, Marlborough, Capsize Point | collected 2014-11-01
CAGCTCACTCCAAAACAATAAGTATATGGGTCAATAGAACATAAGAATGCAAGTCACAAGAAATTAAAAAAAAAAAAAAAAAAAAAAAAAAAAAAAAAAAAAAAAAAAAAGCTCAAATTCAGCGTATCTTAGTTTAGCTTCTTTTTTATGCTTTTCAATGAATTTATTGTATCAATTCTATACTTGGACATAGGGAAAAAAAAGAGGATGGGGGTTCAACAAGTTGAAACTATAGCCAACTGCACTATAAATCAGCTAAACACTAGTATCTTTTTGGCCAACTTGATTGAAAAGTTTTACCAAAATGTCACTAATGGAGATCACAAAGAAACATTAACTGGAACTGCTTCATTGTGAGCCAAAGAAACCAGGAAAAGTAAATCACTTGCGTAATACAATTAACTACATGGGTCACTTGAACTTGCTGGAATAAGCTACCAAGTGAGACCTTCTCAGGAGATACACACAGAACTTACGATACATACGGTATTATAATTAGCTATCACATAGTGTTAAAAATTTTCTCTATAATCTAGAAATTTAAAGGTAGTGTGTTTATAGTATTGAGGGAATAGGCATTTTCTGACTGCTTGGACATGCATACGTTTATACTGAAAATTTTAATGGGTTAAAAGGTAAAAGCTCAGATTAGACTAAACTAAGAGAAAGGGAAGAGACCAGTGTGGTGTCATTATAAGCTTCAAAGACCCTGAAAACACTCAGTACTACTTCATTCCATCTTTCAATGGACCAGAACAACCAGTACTTAGGTTTAGATAGCTCCAAGCACAACTGAAGCCCAGCAGAAGGTCGTGATATTACAAACGTTGAAACTGCTGTAATAAAATCATTATTTTTTCCACCCACCCTACCCTGGAAATGACAACAATGAAGCTATCTGGCAAAAAAACACCACAGATTTGAATTTCAGTTATAAAAGAATCTCAAGCGTGCCAAATTAAGAATTTTTTTGTGTGTACTTATGCAGCCAAAAGTACCTCAAATTGTATCATCTCTACATATTCTGCTGGTTACAAAAATAAGTCTTGATTCCATACTCTTGCAAACTCAATCCACCTGTCAGTCAGTCTGTCATTCTGTATATGAATATCTGTCCCGTCTGTCATTCTGTATATCTGTCCTGTCTGTCATTCTGTATATCTGTCCTATCTGTCTACATATATCTGTCCCGTCTGTCTGTATATCTGTCCCATCTGTTTGTATATCTGTCCCATCTGTCATTCTTTATATCTGTCCTGTCTGTCATTCTGTATATCCGTCCCGTCTGTCTGTATATTTGTCCCATCTGTCTGTATATCTGTCCCATCTGTTTGTATATCTGTCCCATCTGTCATTCTTTATATCTGTCCCGTCTGTCATTCTGTATTTGTCCCATCTGTCTGTATATCTGTCCCATCTGTCGTTCTGTATATCTGTCCCATCTGTCATTCTGTATATCTGTCCCGTCTGTCTGTATATCTGTCCCGTCTGTCTGTATATCTGTCCCATCTGTCTGTATATCTGTCCCGTCTATCATTCCGTATATCTGTCCCGTCTGTCTGTATATCTGTCCCGTCTGTCTGTCTATTTGTCCCATCTGTCTGTATATCTGTCCCATCTGTCGTTCTGTATATCTGTCCCATCTGTCATTCTGTACATCTGTCCTGTCTGTCATTCTGTATATCTGTCCCGTCTGTCTGTCTATTTGTCCCATCTGTCAGTCCGGCCATCTGTCTGTCTGTCTGTCTGTCAGTCTTCCTGTCAGTCTGTCTGTCCATCTGTCACAAGTGAATCTAGGACTGCACAACGTCCTAAACTTTGAGAAACTATAACACTTAAGGTTTTGCAACTATATAAAGCTCTTAAAATAAAGCAAGCTACGTACGTAGTGACTCCTAGCTCCTGTTGCAAGATTTCATTCAATGAGTTGGTTTGAGAGGTAAACACAACATATATATATATATATATATATATATATTATAATGTATATATATATATATACAGGTTATGTATCTCTACACTAGTAATATATTGCTGAATCCACATAAGTACGTACATCTTGCAAAGTTATGTAAATAAGTACACTCTAAGGTTCTCAACAACAACAACCAAGCACAGAAACCCTGTGTACACCATCACCGGCAGCACATGAAAATATAGTAAAAGCAAAAAACAACAACAACAACAAAAAACACAACAGCAGCAACAACAAAAAACAACAACATAGTTTCCTTAACTGAATTTCTTCCCGTATCATTTTAACATACTACTCAACAGATTGTTATTAAAAATAAAAGGACTGAAGTGACTTTGATGTGACACGAGTTTGAAAATAACTGAATACAGTCAAATGTACGCATGCCAACGCAGTACGTATGTTCATACCAATCATTATGCATGTAAGCATGTGCTAACTTGGCCCATACCATTACCATGTGGCACTACATGCCTGGCACATAGGAACATGCAACCTCATTTGGCAAGATATAGACCCTTTACCAAATACAAGTGTTCAATGTCATCTCTTTTTACCATTTATAAAGATCACATGCAAGGTTTTGTCTTCAAGGGGAGAGGGGAGGAGGAGGAGTTAACTCATATCAAGTATACTCTAATTACTTACCATGTTGAGAACAGAAGGTGGCCGTTCAATAGGCAGGAAGCTGATTCTAAAGAAATACAAGAAAATAAACATTTGTATTAAAAAAATTTCCAGATAGGACTTCACAAAATTAATGCACTATAATAATGATAATAATAATTATTATAATAATTACAATAATTATAATAACCCCGCCACACAGTGGCACTTGGTGTAATAACTTCAGAAAGCATGATAGTTAGAATAATGCGTATTTATCCATTCTTATTATCTACTGCTTGATTTAGTTACATCAGTTTCCCTCTCCTGCTCTCTCTCTTTTTGAGTATCTCAGCTCTTCTTAACCTTTTCTCTATTCAGTGCTTTCTTCTCGAGTCATGGATTCCCTTCTCCCTCTATCTCTCCTATTTCTCGGGTTCTCTGTCCTTCTATTCATGATTGTGGTCTTAGGCTTTGTGATGCTATTCCTTCCCCTGTCCACTCCTCACAGACTTCCCCTGTCCACTCCTCACAGACTTCCCCTGTCCACTCCTCAGACTTCCCCTGTCCACTCCTCAGACTTCCCCTGTCCACTCCTCAATTATTCGTTATTTACATGTTTCGTTAATCACCTTCTACGGAATGTGATGATGTTTTACCCTATCAGCTCGAAGCGATACTTTACCAACTAGGCTCAGCTAATGAATTATTCATGAAAACACATACCGTCATCGGTCGTCAATACTAACATACAAGCATATTACTAGTGGTGTGCTTGAGCACAAATGGCGAGCGAGCTTTACACTACACTATTGTTAAATGATTGATTTTAACAAGTAACACTCAAGCTACTAAAATAATAGTCAAGTTTTTACATTACGTATGCGGTAAAGGGGATTAAAAGCCATAGTAACCGCTCCCAGCAACTGTTTGAATTGAAAAAGAAGCAACAAAATCAAGTCACTTTATTTAAAGTTTTCTTTGTGACATTCTTAATAGTAGTTGTAACGCACAATACTTTCACACAACTGAACATACTTACGCAAGACTTACCTTCGCGGTTCGTATAGTGGACAATGAATTTACAAGTAAATGCTGTTGAGTAGGGCTTATAACTGTGACAAATAGCAACTAACTCGAATAGAAATGGAGCTCCCATAACTTTTTGCGTTTAAACTGCACCCGCAAAAGAATTCAAAGCAGTAAACAATTCAATTCCTAAGGTGATACGGGTAATGGTCGCTAAACCGGAGGATTCTGTTTGGTGAAGTTTGGGACGGGGTCGAACGCGGAGCGAACACAAAAATACGGAGGGTCAAAGTACAAAATGACATACATACGTCCAAACATATATATAAATAAATAAACAAACATCCCCGATTTTCGATTGTGTTACCCCTGTAAGTGTCTCGCTCGCTACGCTCGCTCGCCAATTATATGAATTACTTTTAGTTGTTATAACAACTACAAAACAACGTTAATAATGAATTAAATACTGACTAATGTTGCAAAGGGTTTTCATTGGCAAAAATGATTTCACACTGATATGCTAGCTACCAGCCAAAACCTCAACGAGGTGCTATTTATGGGAATTGCACGCGTGATTACAGGGTGAAGAAAGAACCAAGGGTCAACTTTTGTCACATGTCGCTGGTAAAGCTTTCATCCTTACTGTAAGTATATCATTTTAAAATGTGTGACCACTGTGAAGATCTGGATAACTATTTTGGGCAGTGACATCAAAATTACTGGCTGGGGTTAGAAAGGGCTTAAATGCTTCATGTCACGTTAATACAGAAACTCGTATAACCTCCTAGATATCCTCATCAACCAACAATACTATTGTAACCTTGACGACCCTAAAACGGATAGTGTTTCCTGCTGTATAAGTTAAAAATAGGCATTACCACTACCTAAGGAGAATGACTAACCCACTAGGAACTGAAGAAAGCATCATTGGATCCACCTAGCCACGACGGGGTCACTGAACTAGCGCCAAGACACCATTCAAACAGACGTACCAGCTGCTGTCGCCATCTTTACCTGATCCCGACCGACCCTCCAACAACCGCGCGACGACGACGAGGCTCTCGCGGTAACCAAGTGGGAGGGGCTCAACCTGCAAGTGACAAGCCCCGCCGCAATTCATAGCTCAAAACCAATGTATTCATTGTTTGACGATTTTATTCATTGTTGCAAGCTATATTCATAGCATTCCCGTTTTTGTTTATCGATCACCCACGCATTCTGATTCACAGCTAAAAATGCATAAATAACCAGTACTCAAAAATAAATGAAAAAATTTAAAAATTATGTATTATACCATCTTTACTTTTTCCTCCTTGCAGCAAATAAAAAAACACCTCAAGCATCTGTGACAAAGGAAAGCAGCAAATAAGACTACAGTTGCACATAAGAGCCACACATCAGCATTATAGTACTGAACCCAGGACCACTGGTACTTGATGTAGGCTGGCACCAAATCCGAGTAGCCAATATCAGCATACATCTCTACAAGATCTGCTGCTCTACCCACGCCACCTGCTAACAAAAAGAACTTTTTTAATTTCTTTAAGTTCAATCGATGCCCTCCATTGTCTATAGATCTAATAGCTTCGACCACTTCGGAAGAAAGAAGAGGCTTGTTATTAACGTAAACACCAAACTCGTAATGGTGCAGTCTGGAAACAACCTGACCCTGCTCTGGCATCTGAGGTAACCCTATGACTGGAACTTCATTCCACAAAGCTTCCATTACACTATTAAACCCACCGTGCATAATAGCACTGTGAATGGCTTTTGAGCTCAGCACACTGAACTGCGGCCCCCACGATGTAACGAACACACGACTGTAGTCTATTTCTATGCCCTCCAGAATTCCTTGGTCATCTTTTCTCAGACACCAGAAGAGACTATAGTTTGTCCTCATTACACTTTCCAACAGAATCCGACTTGTATCTCTGTTGATGCCAAAGAGAGTCCCCATTGTAAGATAAATAACACTTTTAGGCTCTTTAGTGGCCAGCCAGTTTGCAATATCTGGGTATTTAGAGAGAGCGACGAAATTTTTAGAAATGAGGGGTCCCACATAATGAGTTAGAGGGTAGATACTTTTAGGGTATTCAAATCCAATCACTGCAGGAGAAATGAATGGGTGGTCTACACCTTTTGGCTCTAAAACTTCCCCCAGAGTCAATGACGGACAGAGCTCTTGCGTAACGAAATACTGAGGAGAGAATATGAAAAATTGTAAGAACTTAGGCTTCAATGTTTTTTCTATTGCACTTGCAAAGCGCTGAGCAAAAGAAAGGTGGTCAGACAAGCCTCCAAATATGACACTTGGAGTGGGCCATGCTGATGGAGTCCCAAGTAAAGGTAAAGTAGTACCTATTTCTACTATGGGAATTTTCCAGCGCGAGTGGATACACAAAAGTGATGTCTTCATGAAATCCTCACCAAGAATTACATCATACGATTTATTCTCCAAAGGTGTGACTAAATTCTTTATTATTTCAGATACATAATGGACCATAGCATTAGCCATGTTAGATAAATCTTTCTTGACATCGATAATATTTTTATCGAAAATGAAATGTAACAACTTCACTTGATTCCTGGAGGCTAGATCTGAGTATTTATGCAAATTATCTCCAGAGCTGCCCACACATAGCGTCACTTCATAGCCCCGATTAACCAGCTCATTCGAAAGCGACAAAAGGGGGACCACGTGACCAATCAGTGGAGTAGATATTGCCAAAATCCTCAATTTTTTCCTTTCTTCTCCCCGACCAGATTCTTCTGACTCCAAGAAGAACAGTAAAAGCAGCCCGGAAACTGCAAACCAGTTCTTGAACAGCATTTCGGTAAGGTATCCTTCATTTGGTACGGTATCGTTCACTTGGTACGGTATCATTCATTTGGTAAGGTATCGTTGTCGTTTGGTAAGGTGTCATCATACCAGTCAAGGTGTCATCATACCAGTCAAGGTGTCATCATACCAGTCAAGGTGGGTCTCATGAAACGAATAGTAATATCCCTCGAGATAGCAATTGACAATTTTGTGACAAGATGTGCCTCAGCTGAAATTACACATAGACCCAGATGTTTTTATCCTCACTAAATAGTTAAATGAAAGTCGGTATAAAGTCGATAATACCCAACATTAGACCTCTTGCCCACAGCCAAGAGCAACAAATGATCTAAATTAGATACAGCCATCAATATTTTAAAGAAATGATACATTACAATTACTTTGAATGCAGCCTCTATTAATTATAGTACAATAATCTTCATGTCTATTATATTTTATTGTGTTTCTTGTGTCTAGACATTAACTAGCCACTATTGTTGCCATCAAGTCTGGAATTACAGGAATTTTATGATGCAACAGTTCAGAGTAAATTAGCTATAGCTAGCTGTACATAATTTGTGGCTACTACTTTTACTAATGTCTTGCTGTTGGCCAGACTGGAACGTGCATTAAGCAGGCACTAAGTGA
>WLWD01002355.1_pt1 | contig 99343 bp, 62 predicted proteins | sample 6712731 | NCBI WGS metagenome assembly WLWD01 (sample SAMN12718690, study PRJNA576275) | sponge metagenome | isolation source: marine sponge | host: Mycale hentscheli | place: New Zealand: South Island, Marlborough, Capsize Point | collected 2014-11-01
GGATATTGTGGTGGTACCAGGCTGGGATACTGTGGTGGTACCAGGCTGGGATACTGTGGTGGTACCAGGCTTGGATATTGTTGTGGTACCAGGCTGGGATATTGTGGTGGTACCAGGCTGGGATATTGTGGTGGTACCAGGCTGGGATATTGTGGCTGGGATATTGCAGTGGTACCAGGCTAGGATATTGCAGTGGCTGGGATATTGTAGTGGTACCAAGCTAGGATATTGCAGTGGCTGGGATATTGTAGTGGTACCAGGCTGGGATATTGTGGCCCTAGTAATAAGTGGTTTATTCTACCCTAGATATCTTCACTGCTGTAGTTAGTACTAAGCCTGGTAACTCAGGGTGTAAAGGTGGCTATAGGGGTTCCCCACATCCCTATAGTATGTCCAAGTTGAGTTGGCACGGTAAAAACCGTTAATAACTTTTGAACGGAAGTAGCTACGCTTCCGGTGTTTGTACCATTCGAAAGCTCGTGCCGAAGCGGTCCAGAAAATTCCCTTTAAAAACTTCTGAGCCAGCGGGAAAGTGCAGTTTCAAAACTCAATAGAAAAGTCTATGGGAATAAATAAAACCACACGTTTCCCGCGCTACACGCGGCGGGATTTAGTCACGCGCTCAAACTGGGCCAAACAAGTGCGCAGTACCTCAGAGACAATTGTAAACAAAAAGCAGTCGTAAGTTTGGTGACTTCGTTTCTACCCTTCTGCTTGACATTCTGGTTCATTTTAGGCTCAGGAATTTGTTGCTATTCAAGGCTACTTAACAAGAGCAAGCTACAATGTGAGGTACGTTTGTATCACGGGTTGCTTGTCCACTCAGATTTTCTTACCTAGGGCCTATTTATTTAGAAACTCAGCCAATTTACTGTTTGCTGACCAAGATAATAAGATATACAATTCATCATAGACTCTACATGCCACTATTTATGCTTTAGCTGTCCATTACTCCTCATGTCTATATAGGTACAGTTCTCTATGGTTATGGTGATGCTATTTACCACCCTCCAAATTCAACTGCTGCTTGTATCTGCCACAATTTCATGTCATCATAAAATTATATAATATATATATTGTACATGTCATTATAAAATTATGGTAATTGTCACTTTTTTTTGTATAATTTAAAAAAGTTGAAATTTAACAAGTAGATATAAAATATAGTAAAATCATGAATAAAATGATATAAATGATTCAGTGTGAAGGACAAAGTAATACTGGAATGTGTGTGGCCATAGCTAAAGTGTAGGTGATGTGCTGGATTCTTCACATTTACTGTTGAGTACTTCAGAAATTCGTCACACCAAGAAATAAGAATAGAGTTTAAATACACGCTTAAGCACACAACAATCAGACTTACTTGAGGAGGCATTCAGCCGCGGTCCTGTGCTTTCCTCTAAGCTTTGTAGCTCCAAATAACCCTCCACATCCTTCAACCAGTTTTAGCGCACAACTAGAAGCTCGTACAAACTATAAACTACGAGTGATTAGTTATAACTGGGCATATATTGAATACAGCCGCGGAAGAAACTGCTTTAGCTTCTTTTTCATTTCAACAAGTAAACTTACGGTAAAATGCGCACCTTGGACCCGCCCCGTTTTTACTGTGGGCGTCGACGTTTTCGCGCGTTTGAGCTACTACTGTCATGTGACCTTAATTGGTCTCCGGTTTCGTCAAGTGCATTCCTCTTTTGCCACATTTGTGTTCGCGCCAACTCAACGTGGACATACTATAGCTGATATTTTAGCAGCTGTTCTAACCTGGGTGGGCAGGCTAGTGCTACACCAGAGCAAGGTTGCTGTGAAACCATGAAAACTGGTAATGGTTGTTATAACTACTAGGGTAGTAAGTGAGCAGCTTGAAATTACTGCATGAAATGTATTGAGTTATTTCATGGTGGTGTACCTAATATGTATCTAGGTGGAATATTATAATCTGTATAATAATTGGGTGCCAGTAACAACCACTAATCAAGGACGACCTTGAACAACAGTGTTTATTCATGAATAATTCATGAGCGTGTACGGTTTGGTAAGCATTGTCATCTCCTGGTAGGGAAAGTGTCTTCACATTCAGTAGAAAGTGCTGGTGAATTCTAAAAGCATGTGCAATAGACAGTGAAATACTGTGTATGTTTCTAAAAGGAAGGCAAAAAGTACGAAAAAGAAGGTAAAACTAAAAAGCAGGTGGAATCGACGCGTAAAGGCTGGGGCTTGTTTCCAAAATGGAGGCGAAATATGAGATAGAAGACAAAAGTTTCTCAAGTTGACAGAAATTCAGAAGCAGGAGAGATAGACAAAGGAAAGGGGACTCCATGAAAAGAGCTGAAGAAAGGAGAGGTGTGGGTATAAGAAAAGCTCAGATAGTTTTGAAAAAAAAAAAAAAACAGCAGGTAGAGAATGATAACTGAGCAAGATAACTTGTGCTACTGCATTCTTACTTGCAATACGTCAAGCACCACTAGGTGGCGGGGTACTTGCTAGCTTATAATAAAAGCAACATGTTGGGGGGGGGTGTGTGAATAAAGCTGAGCCAGGCGGATGAGAAGTTGTCTGTACCAATGATGATGATGATGTGTGTATACATATGAGTGAAGTAAAGTGAGTGAGCAGACTGAAGTCACTAAGCCAAGTGGTAGCTGAGGATAATAGCATGGAATGAAAATAACTGATGCTATTCCTAATTTGTAAAAGTGTACATCAAGTGCCACTGTGTGGTGGGGACTTGCAAGTTAGGAAATATTGCTTCAGTTTCTGTCAGTTAGGAAGCTTGTCTTTGTCACTCATCCAGATTGTTTCTCCATTACTCTTCAATGTTAATTCAGCAGAGAGGGTGTGTCAGCTAGAAGTTGATTTTCTTAATTGAATGGCTTGAGGCTAATATCTACTATTTGTATTTCTTCTTTCTTTCTTTGTCTCTTTCTCTTTCCTTTATTAATTAATTACTTCATTTATTTATTTATTTTCTTACTTATATTATTTATTAATTTCAGTGACAAGCTCTTCCCAGCTCTTGGATTTGGAGCTCAAATCAACGGACAAGTATCTCACGAGTTTGCCCTCAATGGGAACCCGTCAAACCCGTATTGTGCTGGAATACAAGGCGTGGTCGCTGCCTATCACAATGCCATCAGATCTGTGGAACTCTGGGGACCCACGAACTTTGCCCCAATCATCAACCATGTGGCCACGTTTGCAGCAGAGGCCAAGAAGAACGTGGAAGTTCAGGTTAGGCCATCACACAACTAGTGTAATGTCTGTCTGAACACTGATACAGGTCTTATATATTCTCACAGCAATATTTCATTCTGCTCATGCTCACTGACGTATATTCCTGTAGCAATATTTCATTCTGCTCATGCTCACTGATGGCGCTATATCAGACATGGCAGACACTAAGAGAGCCATCATTGCTGCCTCTCGTCTCCCCATGTCTATCATCATAGTGGGTGTGGGAGGTGCTAACTTCTCCGCCATGGATGAGCTAGACTCAGATGATGCAATGTAGATATAATATTGCGAGGAAGAAATCTACTCCATTTGTATAAATGAACTTTTACTCTTTATGTGCAGGTTGAATAGCGGGTCAGAGCGTGCTGATAGAGACATCGTCCAGTTCGTACCTTACCGGAACTTTTCACATGTAAATGAATTGTAGTGAGTAGGATGGTCTAGTTAGTGATACAGTAAGATGGTCTAGTGATACAGTAGGATGGTCTAGTTAGTGATACAGTAGGATGGTCTAGTTAGTGATACAGTAGGATGGTCTAGTTAGTGATACAGTAGGATGGTCTAGTTAGTGATACAGTAGGATGGTTTAGTTAGTGATACAGTAGGATGGTCTAGTTAGTGATACAGTAGGATGGTCAAGTTAGTGATACAGTAGGATGGTCTAGTTAGTGATACAGTAGGATAATCTAGTTAGTGATGCAGTAGGATGGTCTAGTAATACAGTAGGATGGCCTAGTTAGTGATACAGTAGGATGGTCTAGTTAGTGATACAGTAGGATGGCCTAGTTAGTGATACAGCAGGATGGTCTAGTTAGTGATACAATAGGATGGTCTAGTTAGTGATACAGTAGGATGGTCTAGTGATACAGTAGGATGGTCTAGTTATTGATACAGTAGGATGGTCTAGTTAGTGATACAGTAGGATGGCCTAGTTAGTGATACAGCAGGATGGTCTAGTTAGTGATACAATAGGATGGTCTAGTTAGTGATACAGTAGGATGGTCTAGTTAGTGATACAGTAGGATGGTCTAGTTAGTGATACAGTAGGATGGTCTAGTTAGTGATACAGTAGGATGGTCTAGTTAGTGATACAGTAGGATGGTCTAGTTAGTGATACAGTAGGATGGTCTAGTTAGTGATACATTAGGATGGTCTGGTTAGTGATACAGTAGGATGGTCTAGTTAGTGATACAGTAGGTTGGTCTAGTTAGCGATACAGTAGGATGGTCTAGTTAGTGATACAGTAGGATGGTCTAGTTAGTGATACAGTAGGATGGTCTAGTTAGTGATACAGTAGGATGGTCTAGTTAGTGATACAGTAGGATGGTCGAGTTAGTGATACAGTAGGATGGTCTAGTTAGTGATACAGTAGGATTGGCTAGTTAGTGATATAGTAGGATGGTCTAGTTAGTGATACAGTAGGATGGTCTAGTTAGTGATACAGTAGGATGGTCTAGTTAGTGATACAGTAGGATGGCCTAGTTAGTGATACAGTAGGATGGTCTAGTTAGTGATACAGTAGGGTGGTCTAGTTAGTGATACAGTAGGAAGGTCTAGTTAGTGATACAGTAGGATGGCCTAGTTAGTGATACAGTAGGATAGTCTAGTTAGTGATACAGTAGGATGGTCTAGTGATACAGTAGGATGGTCTAGTTAGTGATATAGTAGGATGGTCTAGTTAGTGATACAGTAGGATGGTCTAGTTAGTGATACAGTAGGATGGTCGAGTTAGTGATACAGTAGGATGGTCTAGTTAGTGATACAGTAGGATGGTCTAGTTAGTAATACAGTAAGATGGTCTAGTGATACAGTAGGATGGTCTAGTTAGTGATACAGTAGGATTGTCTTGTTAGTGATACAGTAGGATGGTCTAGTTAGTGATACATTAGGATGGTCTAGTTAGTGATACAGTAGGATGGTCTAGTTAGTGATACAGTAGGATGGTCTAGTTAGTGATACATTAGGATGGTCTAGTTAGTGATACAGTAGGATGGTCTAGTGATACAGTAGGATGGTCTAGTTAGTGATACAGTAGGATGGTCTTGTTAGTGATACAGTAAGATGGTCTAGTGATACAGTAGGATTGTCTAGTTAGTGATACAGTAGGATGGTCTAGTTAGTGATACAGTAGGATTGTCTTGTTAGTGATACAGTAGGATGGTCTAGTTAGTGATACAGTAGGATGGTCTAGTTAGTGATACAGTAGGATTGTCTAGTTAGTGATACAGTAGGATGGTCTAGTTAGTGATGCAGTATGGTCTAGTTAGTGATACATTAGGATGGTCTAATTAGTGATACAGTAAGATGGTCTAGTTAGTTAGTGATGTGTTTTTGTTGTATTTATTTCCAGGCTACTCCTCAGACTCTAGCTAGTGCTGTGTTGGCTGAAGTTCCGAGTCAACTGACTGACTATATGAGAAAGAATAACATAGTTCCTCGTAGACTTTGAACTCTGATGTAGCTGTAGACTCTGTAATGTTTTAAGAGTTTTATCAAAATATTTTTATGTCATTTTGTAAGTTTTTAAATAACAATTTTTTTTTAAAGATTAGAAGTGTTAATAGATATGTTGTTAGAAGATGAGGTGCTTGAGCAGTAAATAATTCAGAGGAATAGATCGCGATCTGGGGCTTTATCTAGCTGGAATGTTCCAGGTATTTTTACGCTGTTTCTTTTAAGTTTTTTATCTTAAAGTAACACTTTTTCCGATTATTTAAAATGGTTCTTTAAAGAGAAGCTCCTGCCAATGCAAGTTCATCTTTGCAGGAGATTCACATGTTGTGGGATGAGGTGTGGATCTGCAGGTCAACAGAGAGTTATCAATTCTGAAGTTTAATGATAAATTGTCACTCACTGGCCGGCAAGGCTACTTTAAATGACCTTACAAACTTTCAGCCAATCCTTCTTGATCTTGCTAAACCAGACTGATGTTTATTCCCTCCCACTTGAAATTCTCTCATTTGTTTATTTGCCATCTTGAAGATTTTCAGTAAAGCAGGTGACAGTAGCCACAGAGAAAAACAAACAGATATGTACCAAGTGATAATCGCTAACCACCTTTAGTTGATGTGGCCAAGTGGTACTGACACTTGTGGTTTTTATCACTCATGAATATCATTATGTATCACCTTATAAGTTGTGCAATTGAGAAGTATAGTGTGTGATTGTTGTATTGAATACTAAAACTCTGAATGATCTATCACTTGCCTGTGTTCTCCACCATTTCACTAATGCTACAACAGAAACTTTGTGATTACACCACCTACAAATGCTACACTGAAGAAATGCTACTCCATAATGCCCTACTCTCTCTTTCTCTGGGCTATCCAGCTACAGGAATTGACTGGTTAAAGTTGCTTTTCTTCTAACTGGCTTTAGGGAAGTCTCACTGCTCTGTGCCTTTTGCCTTCTTATGTTGCTATAGCTTGTGGTCCACTGACATGTTCAGATCACCTGTTCAAGATAAGTCTACTAGCTATACATTTATCTGATTTGTCCACAAACTAAACTGTCATTGTAGCTTCTATGCCTATTATAATATTCAGGGTATAATTCTTCTCGCTCCCACGCAGGCGCAATAAGAAATAACTGTGAATTTTGAAGGCTGAAACTGTGCGAGTGTATTTTGGGTGTGGTCCAGTGAGGAACGAGAGAGACTGCCACACCGAGAGCGACTAGTCGGGCTACGCCCGTCTACGTACAGAGAGGGGACCCCACTGTTGAAGTTGGAGTAACAGTTTTTTTTTCAGGTTAGCAAGTTATGGCGGAAAGGCAGCCTCAAGCCGCTCTTACTGAGGTGAGTGCTTATCTACTTTCAGTGTGAAGCTTAGCTCTAGCAGATGTCTAGATCTGGTGTTTGTTTTTTAGGTGATTACCAGCTAGATCCAGTGTTGTTGTTTTCTAGCAGCTTACTAGATCCATTTTTCTAGCTAAATAGCTAGAGATCCAGTGTTTAAATTCTTAGCTGATTACTAGATCTGGTGTTTGACTTGTATCAGTGAAAGGAAATTCGACTAAACCACAAGTTGTTTTAGAGAGGGTATGGTTCCCAGGCCAACAATTAGTCTGACTAAAAGAGTTTGAGCAAGGATTGGCTTTTTTCTATTGAGTTTTGTGCATATTTTGCTCTCTCCCCCCTCCCACACACGCACGCACGCACGCACGCACATGTACACGCACACACCAAAGAGTGACAGAATAGTTTTGGCATTGACTCTAGTACAGTCTTTATAAGGGTAAGGTATGTTAGTGTTATTCCATGGTATGCATAAGTTAGTTATTGTTAGCCTCCATTTTACCTGGATTATGAACTAATAACAGACGCTTCAATTAATGTATGTAGAAGTGTGTTTCTCCTTATGAGCATGCTCAGAAATGACTTTTCCTCTTCTTTTTTTTACTTCAAATTGCTGGTGCCTTATTTTGAGCATGCTCAGACATAACTTTCCCTCTCTCTCTTTTTTTTTTTTTTTTTTTAAGTTCCTGTTGCTTGTTTTTGTTTTTGAGCATGCTCAGAAATGACTTTCCCTCTCTTTTTCTTTCAAGTTGCTGGTGCCTTTTTTGTTTTGGAGCATGCTCAGATATGTTTCCCTCTTTTTTTTTGCAGTGTTAGTGTGTTTTTTTTTTGTGAGAGGATACTCAGACATGAGTTTCCCTCTCTTTGTCTTTATAGTTGGTAGTTGTTTTACTCTCGCTATTATTGAAGTCTAGTTTGTTCCAGAAATATAGTAAGTTGTGTGTTATACTCTTTTGTAATATTGTTATGTTATGGTTGTTTTTATTGTTGTGATTTTTATTGTTTGTTTATTGTTTGGTTTGTCTTTTCTTACTATGTGTAAAGCATTTGTATGTTTGTGCCATTTTATGAATAAATTTGATTTATCTTTCATTGAATGTATGTTGTGTGTGTGTTAGTATTTTATATGGCACAGTAGCCATCTTAAAAAGCTTCTAAAATGTGTCGCGTAGAACTAAAGTAAACAGCCTTTTTTCAACATTTTGTTACTGTTTCTATTAATTTCAGTACTGCTAACATAAAATGCTAATAAAAATAGTCGAGCTTTTCTGTGTATTTAGTGCTAAAAGTTAGAAACTCTTCTAGTGCTATATCAGTAAGCTGAGACCTTGTACTGCCTATTAAACACTATGGAGGTCGTCCAAAAAGATTTGTTGGGAAAAAAAACTGACTAGCTTTTAATAAACGGGCTGGCTTAAGTTACAACAGACTCAACACTCTAACCAGGTTCTCATTTTGTTGGTCTTCTTCCAGTTTAATCTCTAGCTGTAAAAAATATCTAAACCAGCAATGGTGCTGACTCCTAGAAAGTATTGGTAGCGTAGGACAGCCGTACCACAATTCTGCAAGATAAATGCAAAAGCAACATCTCTTGAATGTTTAAATACAATTTTGGAAAACAATTTCTATTTTCTAGAAGTGAGGCATAAGATAAATAGGAAAGATTAAAAAAAAACAACAACTTTAACCCTCTCGTTCCCAAATTGTTTGGACGCGCGCGGAAAAATCTAATTTTCCACCGCGGAATAGTGCATTACCGTTTTATTTTTTTAACTCGATGCTGGCTGGGAAAACCCCATAGCAACCATATATCACTAAATAGACCAAGAGTTTGGGATTCCCCTCATTTTTTGATTGAGAAAATTGAATAATATTTAAGCCATCTACTAATATTTCAAAAAAAAAAATTTTTTTCCCAAAAATAATCCACTTTTCCCATCAATAAAAAAATAAAATAAAATAGAAATAATATTGTTTGATGCATTTTATACCAATATTATATTAGTTCAACAATAAAATATGTTGTTTGTTGTGTGTGGTGCTGATTGTGATCATGTAGGAGACATCTATGAGTGTCCACAAGGAACGTATGCCATCGGACGTCGAGCTCCACTACAAAACAATTTCATATACACAAAAACACAAACAACAAAGATATTTGTAATACAAACAACAAATTATTCATGATCCTATATAATTGCAACTTTATGATGTATTGTATGCGGTTTCATACAGGATTTTTGTTTGGGGTGGGGCTCCGAGTGTACTTCGCCACACCCATTTTTTGGAACCTACACTACTTTGATGCACATCTTTGCATACGAGTCTATACTTCACACTGATGATCAGTGTTCGGTCCTATGCACTAAATGGCTCAGTTATGATAGGAACATAATGGGATACAATATCAGACTAAAAATAAATGCTTCCTAAATGTTCATTTCTATTCAACTCCCAAAATTCTAGGGGGGAACCCAGCGCTAGCCTCCCACTGTATGAACCCTGGTATGTATACTCCACACTGTACATGAGAGAAACAATCGTTGTATTGAGAAAGTGTAATTTGAAAATGAAAAGCAGTACAAGCACACACGTGGAATTCAACTTACCCGGCATGGATGGTGGCACAGACTGAACGATCCCTCCCATAGGATCCGGAACCTCCATACAATACCAAAAAAACACAAGACAACAATGATATTTGTAACATAACAGCTGGCCTCGCTGAATTGCCCCCCCCTCCCCCGTCATTACTTTTCACTGACATTCTTGTACCATAACCCCCCCTCCCCCGTCATTACTTTTCACTGACATTCTTGTACCATAACCCCCCCCCCCCCAGCCCTAGCTGGACACCCAAATATCAGTAAGTTGAAATGAAATTCAACTTACCCGGCATGGATGATGTCACAGACCGAAAAAGACCACCGAGTTCGTTCTCTCTCAGGTTGGATCCGGAAGTGCCACATACTGTTTGTTCATGGTTGCTCTCTCTCTCATTCCACAAATGCACGCACACACACACACACACACACACACACACACACACAAGAAAAAAGAAGCTACAGGTGAATACAGATCATAAAAATAAATGTATAATTTATTATACATAAATTGACTGGTGTACACACACACACACATGAAATTCAACTTACATGGGCATAGTAGTCACGATCCAAAAAGATCCAGAGTTCCCTCCCAGGTTGTATACGGAAGTGCCACATACTGTTTGTCCACGGTTGCTCTCTCTCATTCCACAAATGCACACACACACATACACACACACACTAGAAAAAAGAAGATACAGGTGAATACAGATCATAAAAATAAATGTATAATATAAATTGACTGGTGTACACACACACACATACATGAAATTCAACTTACATGGGCATAGTAGCCCCGATTGGAAAAGACCCCCCTCCCCCCCCCCCCGAGTTCGTTCCCTCCCCGGTTAGATCTGGAAGCGCCAGAATAACATTTCAACTCCACGCACACACATATACATCGAGTGTGAAGCTCCACTACAACACCACAAAAACACAGACAACGACAACGACAATAACAATACATATTACAACTTTTGGGATGTTCAGGGGGGGGGGGGGAGGAGCAGCCACAAATATCAAAGTCTGTGGTCCTTCACACAAAAGATTATGGAATATCAATGGGTGTGTTGTCATCTTTCTTCCACTCTCCCCCTACCTCATCCACCCGACTCTTGTTCTTCGATTCCCGCCTTCTCCGACCGCGAGGACGTCCAGAACTCGGAGCAGGAGGAGCCACTTCCTCTTCTTCATCACTGTAACCTGCTTCCTATTCGTGTTTCATCATTGGAAGACTCAGGTCCGGTATCCTCTCCTTCATGACTGGAAGACTCTGCTCCTGTCGCCTCATCTGCGTAATCGGGTCGGTGACTGCATTCACATCTGGTCCTAGTAGTATATGTGGTAAAAAAAAATTTTAAATTTTTTTGAAAATTTGAATTTGTTCAAAAAACCACAAGCCACTTTCAAATCTCAAAACTCAATGAAATATATATATATTATAGCTAAACAGCTTACTCTATCTCAATATAGCTATAAATAAGTCCTTTCCACAACAGAAGCTTGCTATTTTTCAAGAGAAAGACAAGAGAAAGACAAGCTTACCTCGATCATCTTCTTGACTCCCATTTTCAGTATCAGAGTTGACGGGGTCTGGTCCACCAACCCTGATACAGGGCCTCCTATAGCCCTAGATGTCGTCTCCCTTCTCTCCGCTTGATCCTGAGTCGCTAGAGTCAGCATCAAGCAAGTCTAAAACTTGCACCGCATTGTAATTTCTAGACGCCATCTTCCAAAAAATGACTTTGAAAAAAATTTTTTTTTGCATAGTTACCGGGGTCACACGACACGCTCACTTTTATCCTATGATGTAATAAGCATTACCTAAGACTGTACGTAATAGGGAGGTCCCCAGTTGAACTGGCGATTTTATAAAAAATGGAGAAGACAGTAAGTCAAACCGCAAAGTCTTGGTCGGCAAAGAAGCGGTTGTTTCAATGTGTTATGGAATGCTACTGAGCTCAAGCAATTTTTTGCTGCTTCTACAAAGCTCTGGAGATGACTGGATCCATAAATGAAGCTGCTGTGAAGAAGGTAACTTTTTTTAAAATTCGACGGAGAACCGATGTTTTTTTTTTTTGCCGAGGAAGAAATAAACGCAACTGCTGTGAGGTACTGTCGAAGCAGTCCTGGCTGAAAGCTATTTTAGATGCTTCTCCAATGCATTGGGCACCTGTGTATGCAATCTGAAGGTTCTAGCTATAATGTAACTATTTTTAAAAATTCGGAGAAGCCAACCGGTCTTCACCCGCTTTAAAGCGGGATTGGGAACGAAAGGGTTAAAACATAGTTTAACAGAAGTATAACCGTATTTGTGACCATCTACAGGAAAACCGGGCACAATGCAGCACCCTTCGAAAAAAATTTTTTTTTGCACTTACAGAGTTGCCGGCGTCCAGATATTGAGCTCTCCAAGTTTTATCGCCGTAGCTTAAGTCTTTCCCGCTATAATAGACCTAACCTCCTTTCCCTTCCGTGGGCTTGAAACAATACATTTTTAAGAAATTGATCGATCTTTTCTCGATATTTACGCACGCTGCGTTGTGCCTGGTTTTCTCGTAGACGGTCACATTTTATGAATCGCCATACTGTTTGCACCTCCTTTTGTTATACCTGCTTCCACTGTCCGTTCTACTGGATGAAGTTCAAACCATTTTCTGGTGCCTTTTAATACAGGAAGAAGCATCATATTTTCTTAGTGTGTATTTGTGTGCTAGAATATGTGACCGGCTCTGAGAAAACTGACATTGTGAGATGTTTAAATAAAATCAGTTTTATGCTGTAATCCTGTAGTTCTATAAGTCAATAGCACTTACCATTCATTCTTCAGCTAGGAGCTCTATGTGGGCTGTATAAACACTCAGAAAGCCACACGGGTAGCTTCAGAACAAAAATTAAAGTGAAGAGAAAATCTTGTTTAAATGGGTATTGTAAGATTTTCTCCTGCAAAGGGTGACCTCGTGTCCAGAGTTTTTGTACGGAGTTTTTCTTAGTGCTTGTCCAAAACTTCTTGATAAAAGTTGGTAAGCTTTTAGGCTTTAGTACTACTAGTCATACTGAGTAAGCTAGAGTTTGTGTTGTAAGCTATTCTTCCTGTGGCCCTTTTTTACTTTAGCTTCCACGGGTATCGTCATAGAAACAGCGACTTGCTTTCTCCAATTCAGCTGGTGCTATTAGTACGGTAGATCGCCATTACTAAAACCCTATTTTGAAGCTTTGGCTCAGATCAGCCGAAATTTTAACCTTCAGTAGTTTGCTAGTAATGTTGCAGAAAACGCCAGAAACATATTTTTTATAAATATTAGGTAAATTGACTTTATTGTGTGTTTAAGCGATTTTAATTGATTGTAAAAACGGTCGATTTTCTCATAGCCGGTCATATATGATGTTAGTGTTTTAAGTTTGTGTGTTTATATGTTGTATTTAGTCAACATTGTGTATAATTAGTATGTATGTGTGTTTGTTTACATTATTTATTGTTGTTAACAATTATTGTTTTAATTATGAAGTGTTTATATAGCACGTGCAATGTTTCTATAAGATAAGATTGTTTGTGCGTTAGCATATTTCGTACATTGGTGCATGTAATGTCTGGTATAAATTTGTTTGTGTGTTAGTTTTTAAATTCTTGCATTAAAACAATTAATGTAATGTTTGTTTGTTTGTCATTATTTTCTTTATTATTTATATATTTTGTTTATTTGTATTTAGAGAAATCTCCTTCATCCTTTAGCCTCACTTCACTGGGAACACTGCCATACATGGAGGGAGAGAGTCTGGCCTGTACAATGGATTACCAATACAGAATAAAGTACTGCTACTAGATTGGAATGATGACAGACTTCACATCTCTACTGACCTGCACTCATGGACTACTACTCGTGCACCATATGAAGCCTCGTCCCTAACTACCTACCAGTCTAAGTTTGTATTGGTTGGTGGACAGCATCCCTCCACTGATGAACCCACTAACTCTCTGTTGACTAGTACTACTGGTCTAGACTGGAAGCCATCGCTACGTGCCATGCCTACTCCTCGCTACAGAGCATCATCAGTTAGTGGAGGATCACTGGCGGTCCTGGTTGTGGCTGGTGGGCGTGGCTCACATGACGAGTGGTTGGATGTTGTGGAAGTTCTACTTAACGACCATTGGACGACTGCAGACTCACTTCCTTCTTCATGCAGTGACATGCGATCAACATTCCATGAAGGCAACTTCTACTTCACAGGAGGAAATGGCAAGGAGGAGATTCTATTTATATGCACTTTAGAGTCCCTTATAGCATCTGCTAGTAATGGCAGGACAACCCCACTAACAATATGGAGGACAGTAACCACACCTACTGCCATCGACGCTATTGCCTCGTATTTATCAAATCTAATCGGCATCGATAGATATTCTACAGTTAGCAGTTACTCCAACAGAACAGAGAAGTGGATTGAGACTACTAGTGAGGGAGATGGACCAGCTAAGAAGATTGCTTTATGGATAGCTACTGCAGTATTAACAACTGGACAGTTAGTAATGGCCAACTCAAATGGAGTGTATAGAGGAACTCTGTCAGGTTAGTGTATTCAAATAGCAGCTCCCTCTAGAAGCCTCCCTGACTGAACTCTGTCAGGTTAGTGTGTTCAAATAGCAGCTCCCTCTAGAAGCCTCCCTGACTGAACTCTGTCAGGTTAGTGTATTCAAATAGCAGCTCCCTCTAGAAGCCTCCCTGACTGAACTCTGTCAGGTTAGTGTGTTCAAATAGCAGCTCCCTCTAGAAGCCTCCCTGACTGAACTCTGTCAGGTTAGTGTATTCAAATAGCAGCTCCCTCTAGAAGCCTCCCTGACTGAACTCTGTCAGGTTAGTGTATTCAAATAGCAGCTCCCTCTAGAAGCCTCCCTGACTGAACTCTGTCAGGTTAGTGTATTCAAAATATTCTACCCTGCAGTAATATTGGTTTCTTTTCAGCAGGTTCATATTAATATAGCTCTTTCAAGTACATTTATAGATTATTGTTATTGTTATGGAGATTAGTTGTTATTTGGTAAATTATGTTTGAACAAAATAATTTATTATTAACATGTTAATAATTATAAATGTTAGGTATTTACTAGTCTTTACAACATATCTAAATTGCAGGTGATACAGGCAGCTGCTTCTACTGGCAGCTGTTTTATTTCAGCTGCTTTTGCTGGCTTAGCTCCAGCAACTCTGCCTGCCCTCAATCTATAAAAAAATATGTAGCTATGTAGTTGTGTGTATAGTATACAACAAGTCTGACCATAATACCTGTGATTATAATAACCCACTACTATCATCTCCTTTTTTTTCTTTCTTTTTTTTGCATCTCCTTTCCCTTCCTAACTCTCCCTGTCTCCAATTCTTCCTTCTTAGTCCATCTCCCTCCTCCTCTCTTTTTCCTCTGATTTTGTATGTATAAAATAAACAAATATTTATAATGTTGTTGTTGTTGTTGTTGTTGTGTAGTGATATCCTATTCACCAGACAACCAGTTCATATCCAATGTCCTGTCCAGACTAGAGGCAGTGATGGGCATTGACATTGAGTCTGTCCTGGCCAACAGTCACTCTCAACTAACACAATCTACTGGAGTAGAACTACCAGACCTTGACCCACAGACAGATCCTGTGTATTATGTAGAACAAGTTATTGTCACATGGCGTAGACTACATCATCCAACATGGCAACAACTACTGGACGTCTTACAAGATATTGGACTAGCAGAGCTGAGTCAGCAAATTGACTGCATTCATGAGAGGTAAGAGTAGTTTTTGAAATAGTATATGTGTAATAGTATTTTGTGTCATGTACATTTTAATGATGTTTATGAATGCAATACTATTTTTACACTGTATAATGAAGTCTATTTAAGGTGCTGATAGATATGTTATAAATATGATTGTTAGACATCAGTATTTGTATTTGTTGGATTAGTTTTATAGTCCAAAGTATGTATTTATTTGCTGTGATAGGTTACTACAAGATTGAAGATGCGTACAAGCACTTCATTGTTTCCAAGGATGTGCTGGAGCTTCTGTCTTTAAAGTTGATGTTTGTTGGTCCTCCACGACAAGGCAAGAGTACAACTCGCCGTCGAGTTAGGAAAGAGATCATAGATCTTCTGTCAGCAGGAGAAGAGGAGCAGATTCATGGCAGCACAGGCACAGTGGAGTGTTCCAATATGCTAGTCCAAGGCTCGTCTGATCCAACTACAGCAGAAAGGAAGGCAAACTGGGCCATTGTACAGAATCTCACTGAGGAAGCATCCGTACTCTTTCGCAGTATCAAAAGTAGTTTTGAGACCAAATCCACTTCTGAGGGTACAAGTGATTCCCATAAAAATAGAGAAACCGCAAAAAGTGTCCATCAGGATGGCAGTGGTTCAGAGCAGTCTGCGGAAGAATCGCCACAATCTACTTTACTTGGATTTACCAAAAGTAAGCCATCAAGACAGAAGGAATCCTCTCCTGTCTCACCAACAAATGTCCAACTCTCTGATGAGGTGGCAACATCACAAGATTATTCCGAAATAGCTGCCGTATTCAAGAAAGTGTCCCAACAACCAGAGTTTGTTGAAGATTTGAGGCATTCTTTCAGAGCTTTCTTGAGGATGGAAGATACTGGAGGTCAGCCTGAGCTGATGGACATGCTACCAGCACTCACCATAGGACCTGGCCTCTACATGCTGTTCTTTAACTACATGTTCCAATTAGATGAGGAGTATCGGGTCTTTTATCAGAGAGCTTCAGGAGAGACAAGTGCACCAGAGAAATCTGAGTTTACTCTGCAAGAGATGCTTTTGCGCACTCTGGCCAGTATATCTTGTTTCAGTTCCTCTTCCCATCTTCAACCTCTACCAGGAACAGACAACCCAGCCATTGGTGAGATACTGGAGTCCTCCAAGTCAGTAGTGTATATAGTGGGTACTCACAAAGACAAGGTTTCTGAGGAAGACATCGCTACAGTCGACTCACAGCTTCAAAAAGTGATCAGAGACACTGACTTCTACAGGAAGGGCATAGTTCAGTTCTGCTCACAAGACAAGCTTGTAGTTTCTCTGGACAACATGGGAGGAGGAATAGAAGAAATCGATCACTTGCATCAGCTACTGGAGAATACCATGGAGAAACACTTTAAGAAGCTAAAAATTCCAGCCGTGTGGCTCCTGTTTAGCTTGTGTCTTCGCATGAGAGAAGTGAGGACAGCCAGCCTGGAGACCTGCTTGGCCTTGTCCCATGCCTTCAATATGACACCCTACGAGACCAAAGCAGCTCTGTGGTTTCTTCACCACCATGCCGGTGTTCTGATGCACTTCCCCAGTGTGCCTGGTTTGGAAGACCTGGTCATCATAGACATCCAGGTAGTGTATGACAGTATCACTGGTGTCATTCTCAAAGCCATGAGCTTTGATAGCGTAGGTCAGGCCACATCCGAAAGATTCAGGAAGACAGGTCGATTCATTATGACAGATTTGATATCAGCTACAGCTGACATTTCAGGAGATCTGATTCCACCAGAGCAACTGGTAGCTTTGCTAGCATATCTTCACATTGTAGCCGAGATTGTGTCAGTCAAATCTTCTGATACTAACTCGGTCTTAGAAGAGAAAGAATACATTATGCCATGCGTGTTAGAAAACACTAGTGCAAAGGAACTTGACCTATTCCACAAAGAATCCTGTAGATCATGTTTGGTGGAGCCTCTCTTGATGTACTTCAGTAGTGGGTTTACTCCTATGGGTTTCTTTTCTGCTTCAATGGCTTGTTTCATATCTAACAAGTCTTTCTCTTTCATTAGAGAAGGTGTCAAGAAAAACATGGTGCACTTTATGTACGGATCTAAACGAATTCGTGTAGCATTCATATCTCGATACAACTATTTTGAAGTCGTAGTTTCGTGTGATCCTACATTCCAAGATTCCATTCACCATGAATGCACTGCCCTAAAACAAGAAATAGAGGTCACTCTAAAGAAGGCCAGTTCCAGAATGAACTACAACACCTCCATGGACTACCAGTTTGCCTTTGACTGTCGTTCACATGAAGGAGGGAATCATCTCGGGTTAGTTCATGAAGCAGAGTCCATTCCTTCGGTCATGACATGCGTCATCAATTCACAAGGAATTGCACTTCAGAACAGACACCTCGTTTGGTATGGACAGGTATGCAGGAATAGACTATGTACTCTAACTTGTAATAACTAACTGTTGTGTATTTGGTATTAGAAATATGAGAAGAAAGATCCTGTGGTAGAGATCTCTGAAAGTAAGTGAAGTTCTGTTTGTATTTATAATTATTGAAAGTGTTTTATTATTAGGTGGCAATAACTTGAGTATATTTCTGAGTGTGTATCCTGACTTGGTCCTCTCAGTGACGCCTTGTGTCATGACAGTAGCTGATCACTGCTACGGTAAAGGACTCATATCTCCTGACATGTATGGCCAGCTCCTTCAACGCCAGAATTGGATTGATGTAGAGAAGACAAGGAACCTTTTGAGTAGCGTTCGTTCAGTCTTATCATCCAGACCCTCAGCTCTCAAGGAGTTTGTTACTATCTTATCTGAAGTGGACTATTGTAAGCCAGTGGCAGATAAAATACAGCAACGGCTCTAGTAAGCATTTAGTTTTTATTGTAAATATTGTTATTATTATAATTGGTATTGTTTGTGTAATAGAATGGTGGATTGAATTGTGTGTGGAAGAATTCAACACTACAATGAGGACATTCGTTTATTAAAGGCAAACTATATACTTATCATTTGGAAGAGCTAGAAGCTCATCACTAAGAAAGCCACATTCATTTTTATTAAATAAAATAAAAACATTGTTCAAGTGTAATTTTTTTTTTACAATTTTTTTTTGCTAGCCACAGGAAAAGTTTATAGCTAAGAACTATTAGAAGGGAGTGAGTGAAAATTAGGTGAAACTCTATGAGAAACTAATAAAAATGATCCAAACCATCTTTCGAAAATATGTGACGTTTATAATGACAGATTGGTCCAGTAAGGCTATGATATAGGTAAAGGGTCGATCTGTTTAGCTGTATTGCTTGCGCTGTACTGTAGCTATTGATATTTGTCTCGCCAGCCCAAGCGTAGAGGCAGGTACCAGGTCTGGCTACGCCTGAAGTTTGCAGAGCATTGTTAAAGATGAGCTGGGGACCGTGCGGCAGCGCGTATTCTCGTGTTCCTTGTTCCGCATCTCTTGCTCTAATCTTCAAGACTAAGCTGTCTTCTCCAAAGAACGTGGACTCTGCAGAGGTGAGCAGGTAACACTGATTCTTATAACAGATATCATCACCACTTAGTATATTTAGTATAACTGCAAGATGAAGATGATGACTATGATAATGATCATCAATAATTGAAATATTTACTTAAGAGCATTGCTAGAGAAAATGTGTCACTTCAGCATACATCATCTTAACTCTTTGAAGGCAGATCAATTATTAGAGCAAGCAATGGAAAATATACAGAAATAATTACTTTGAAGGCTCAACTAACTACCCTTTACCATGTGGGTGTGTCTCTTTGTAGTATGGTCGCACAGAATGGCTGAAGAACACATTGAACCCAGAGTTTGCCACGACCATAGAGATGGACTACTTCTTTGAGGAAGTGCAGGAGCTGAAGCTGATGGTGTACGATCTGGACAACGCCACCAGTTCTCTGGAAGATGACGACTATCTGGGAGGACTTGAGTGTTGTTTGGGAGAGGTGAGGTCTTCTTCCTTTAGTGCCCACAAACTGTGAGGATGTTGGCATGTTATGACCAGATTGTCAGTTCCTCTCCGTTCCAGCGTAATCTAGAAGGAGGTAAAGGGAAGAAATCACAAGAGACTTTGGGAACAATAACAGTGAGTGGTGGGGGAGGGAGGGAGGGAGGCATTCTATAGACTGAGTTGAGTGGTCTGGTAAGGTGTTGACAAGCTAACATTGTTAGGTAAGGTGTGGTGGATTTAGTTTAAAGGATTTAGTTTAGAGTATTTGAGATAAGTGAGGCTGGTTAATTCAAGCTAACATTGTTAGGTAAGGTGAGGTGTGGTAGATTAAGTAATAAGTTGAGGATTTGATCAGGTTTAGTGAGGCTTGTTAGTAGATTTATTGATGGAGTCCTTAAATGGTAAGGTGTGGCTGATTGAATGGAATTTAGATGTGTTTGGTAAGGTGTAGATAAGCTAACGTTAGTGGATTTGACAATGGAGTCATTGATGTGCTAATAATGAGGTACACCCAATTAGTAGTCAGTTGTGGACAGTGTGGTTTGTGGGCGTGGTGTGGTTGCTTGTTAGTAAAATGCAGATGGTGAGTTTGGTTTACATGATGGGCATGTCTGGTTTTTGTTGTTAGGTAATGGTTGCAATGTTCAGGTGATCAAGAACACCCTCAACCCAGTGTGGAGGCCATTTGAGAAGTCTACTCAGAAAACTGATTGTTATCAAGGTGAGAGAGAGAGAGAGAGAACTGACAGAAGAAATCATTTTACCTTTTCTACTGTTCATGTCAATCCATTGGTGTTTGGTCACTGGACAACATTGATATGCCATCATTTGCATGCATCATGTGACCACACTTGTAGGTCATGTGACTTCAGTTATACTTGTCCTCATACTCTGTGCAGGTGGAGTGTTATGACTGGGATGCAGATGGCAGTCACGATCTGATTGGGACATATAACACCAGCATGGCCGAGATCAAGGTAGGCCACACCTTAGATAACCACACCCCCTTATTATGGCACGCTGGCTTCTAGGATGGGCAGGGAAAGAAGTGGGAGTTTATTCATCCTACGAAGAAGAAGAAGAAGAAGAAGAACTCTGGACTAGCCAAGCTACTATCAGTGAAGGTACAATACTTTATCTTGTGTTCTCTCTGCATAGTTTATTTGTATTGTAGGAGAGGACAATTTATTCCTTCCTTGACTTCATCATGGGAGGCTGTCAGATCCACTTCACTGTAGGCATAGACTTCACTGCCAGTAATGGAGCTCCGTCTGACCCTAGGTCTCTCCACTACCTGGACCCTATGAAGCCCAACCAATATACGAGTGCCATTGTGGCGGTGGGGGAAGTCTGCCAGTACTACGACTCGTAAGTTTATGGTATTGCTTATTCACAATTTTCACTGCCTTATATTAGCAGCTAGGTATTTAGTTGTGGCCTAACTGTGACAGTAGGTCCTGTGTTAGTCCACATGAATCAGTCTTTGTAGCAGTAGTCCCTCACAACAACTGGTAGCTCTTATTCAGGTAAAGGGTCTAGATGTCATAGCAACCACTTGACACTGTAGTCAAGAAGAATACATAAAATATAGTTACCTGCTGGTCCAAAGCATGAAATTTGGTGCATATGCAGAGAATTATATATATAACATATTTAGAAGGGGTGCTCCTTGAAAACTCTTCCCTGACTCTAATTATGACACAATGCGACATGCGCGAACATTTTAAATTTTTGTGCCATATATTTTTTAACTTGGTTCTAGGCAATTGCCTGCATTAAGGCTAATTTTGCTTATGGAATGTGAAATCTTGATAAAAAGACATTAAACAAGAATAAATGAAGTTTATGTCCAGATTTCGATATTTGGGTTGCTTTTGGCACTGGAAAGATTATTAGGTACTTACTATCACCTTAACAAGATATGCCTGGATCTTGGTAAGCAGAAGTGTGTTGCCTTGCCTTTCTACCACTCTTTCACAGGGTGTGATACCACATCACAATTTTTTGGCAAAGCTAAAAAATCTACTTGGGAAGCGTGGAAGTCATATCCCAGTATAACACATGTGTTTCAAGCAGTAAGAATCAACCCCTATAAAAAATTGATGGCTACTTCTCCAGAGTTTGTAGACCTGGAACGGTTCACTTGCGTAATGTAATATATGATAAAACTACTTCTATATCACAAGTGAATGACCTGCGACAAGAACTCTTCTCAAGGAAACCAAGATTGATAGAAACTATCCCTCCAACTCACTATCCCTCCAACTCAGGTATGCTCACTATCCCTCCAACTCAGGTATGCTCATAAATCATCCCATCTATAGTACTTCATGAATGTATTATGTTTCTATTATGTATATTACAGGCTGCACTTTTGGAGCATTCAAATCGGGCTCCGTACCAGGCAAGTGTGTGGTTAACGAGCCTTCATTCGTTGCAAAACCTTCCATCACCTGAGGGATATGGCTGGACCATGAAGTCAAACCTTTGGACACCTTTCTGGACTACTCTTCCCGAGATTGCGAAAGCAAGTCAGGAATTGCTAAAGTGTGGCTGTAAAGCAGTACCTCTATGCTCTAGACGATGCAAATGCAAGGACGCTGGACTCTCCTGTACCACTTTGTGCTATTGTCGTGGATCATGTGAAAACTAAAATCTATGATCTATATAATATGTTGATTGTAAAAAAAAAAATGCCCAGCTAAAATAACAATGACATCCGTGTCAACTGTACGTAGTAGAATCTTTTTAGCACCTTTCTGCAGAGCATCTTGGATGTGGATACACATTCGTGTATCCGCTTCTTCATGGTCACTAACACCCATACTACCAGTGTGAGATCCCTTGCAAATTACATGAGAACCTGTAGCAAAATACACATGCATAATACTGTGTACTACAAGGTCAACAAAAGTATATCTTACATACCTGATCCTGCGGTGATATAAACTTCTTTCCATGATGACTGCTCAGTTTCACTAACTCGTTCAGTTAAGAAGTCACACAATTCTTGTTTATTGGTGGAGTCTCGAAGAAAATTTTTAAAGTTTGAAGGTAGATTGGCTGTGCCGCCACTAACTTTTCTTCTGATGCCCTTCCCCCTTTTCTCACTTGTTGATTCCTTGGAGACTTTTCTTTTCATAAACATCCCAAACAATGTCTACTCGATCACTACTTTGATGAGCTGATCCAATCCATGGTAAAAACAAATTGTTGCAATAATCATTAAATGTCTTTACAGTTTCCGTCGGTAACATATGAAGGATAGCCGGGCCATCACAAACCTTTGCATGAAAGTGTATTGGTGGTTCTCCATCGTCACAATTCCCAATAAACTTAAGTAAATCCGCTTTGTTAGGTGTAAGTCTCAACTTGCCATTTTCAGACAGTGAGGGTGGCCATTCTAAGTTTTCATGGCAAAAATACTCTCCAAAGTTACCATCTCTGAACTTGCTGGCAATATATAAATGGCTGAAGAGATAGCAATATTTTTTTAGATTGGCTAGAGCTTCTTTGCCCTTTGCAGACTTTCTTGGCAATGGCCTTTTGAATAAAGGCAAGGAGTTGTTTTTTTTATTGGCTGTTGAATTGGTATGTCTCTATTCTTGAGTACTTCAGTTACATACTTTTGGTATTGATCAATACCTAGTCGTTCAATATTTGAACTGTAGCCACTACCACATCATTCATGCAATTTCTAGTGTCAAGTGCCAACAACTCTGGGCAGTCTTCTAGAAAAGGATTCCCCATACTTTTGATGATTTCTGACAACTGGTTAACCTGTTTCTTAAATGCCTGTTGCAGTGAAGGGGTTTGCTCATGGTGCTTGTGGCTATCCTTCTTTGATTCCATAAACTGGTCCTCAAATTCAGTTAATATCCTCGCCTGTTCTGGGCCAGCAATTGTCCATCGTTTCAATGCATTTGGATTCTCAGTTAACCCCACTGCTCCACCAGCACCTTTAACCAAACGGTTATTCTGCTCATGCGCTTGATCAATTGGTATAGAAGAAAATACATTGCTTGTCTTTTGCACCACCCAAAATCTTTGAAACTCATCTTTTATGCTATCAGGGAGAAATTTCATATCCCGAATATGTACTGGGATCCACCTAGCATAATTTATATGGTCCAGAGCAAAGAACCAAGGAACCAAAGCTTCTAGTGCATCTAAATAAAGATTGAAATTTCCTGTACGTTGAGCATGAATAAAGATGCACATTAGAATTTCGAACTGATCTATAATGTCCCAATACTTGAATGTTGGACTAGTGCTTGCTAGTCTTTTTCTCCATGCCTCAAATGTTGCTTGCCATGCATCAAATTGGTGATTAGAGAGTGCCAGCAGAGTTACTTGGTGACCATGCCTAGTCCTCATAAGATGGCAAGATTTTAAAAACGAATCAGCTGTCCCAGCACGGGCAATTCCAGCATCACATAGAGCTGTAGTCCACCCTGACCCATCAAGGAAAGCTCCGATGGTATTCCAAAGAGCCATTTCAATATGGAGCCCTCCAAACATAACAACATGCTTGTTTTCTCCATGAGAGGACTCTGGCCAACACCACTGAATCATTTTTGCAAGTGCAAAAAGTGGTTGATCAAATGTGGTGACTGGAATTTGACCAGGATTAAGATGCTCAGTAAGCTGTCGTACAATTTCCATGCCGTGCTTAACCATAGAAAAGGTGGATGCCTTTTCATTAAACAAGGGCAGGAGTGAACTTAACACTGGTGGGTTAACAGGAATATTTGCCAGTGATGCATGAAAAGCAGACCAAGAAATATTCTGTTCACACACTGGCTGTTCATCTTGGAGTAGTTGAAGACTATGTCTAATCCATTTTCCTTCACTCTCTTTGCCCTCTTCCAAAACACTAGTAATTGTGTTAGGTTCAACAACTTCGACACAGTAAGTTTATCAGGCTTACACTAAACAGCTGGTACATTTATATAATTATCAGGAAGGGAATATTTTAATGATGGATTGCTGCTGCTGTCAAGAACAAGAGGTGCCCTAGCTACGCCTGGCTCATCCACAGTAGGAAACTGGAAAATGCTTATTCCTGTACCATGGATGGATCCGGTAGCAGTTGTTGCTGATGGGTTGTGATCAATATTGTCTAACGCTCCCACCGTAAACAATCGTTTTCGTAGGGTTGGAGAACAGACTAATTTTTCGTCCTCAAAGAGCTTGCAAACTGCTTGAGCCAGTTCATGATTTACCTGCAACACACGATCGTAACTGACTGAGACACCCAAATTATATAGTACATCAACCAATTCTTTACTTCTCATCATAGTGTGAACCTTCAAGCCCAAATAAAGAGGAAGAGGTGGCTCTCGTTCCTTTTGGTGCTTCGTACCAGCAGTATCCACGGAAGAATGTCGTCTTGTCTGGAAATAAATGAGTTGAGCTATTGAGAGAGAGGTTTGTTCCTTAGGATCGTCTTGTCTGCCTTAGCCATAGCAAGTGCCTCTGAATTGTAATCAAGTGAAGGTAAAACAACATTGAAGATTTTTTTCATGCTTTCGTTGAATATGATTAGGACACTCTTCCCATCAGACTGCTCCTGACACTGGTCAGAAAAATGATCCAGTATCCGCAGCTTTAATCGTGTTTTATTAGTAGTTATATTAACCCCACGTTTTGTCAATAGCCGTTGTAACATATCATATAACTCTGCAAGCCGGAAAATATAGTTTCCAGTTTCCACATTTTCTTCTATGTATGCAAATAGGTCGGCATAACTTTGAGCTTTAATTATATCAACCTCATGGGAGCAAGCATCATGTTCAGCTCTTTGCATGCTCCTGTATTTGCTTTTATATGCAGATAGACAGGTATTTTGCCTCTATTGCTGGACCAGTCATACTGTCCCTTCAAGGTGAAGATGTCCACTACATCAGCGTACACTGCATTTAACAATTGTTCTATTAAACCACACCTTTTCAGTGGTTGAATATAAAGTATGATAAAAACTAATCTTTCCTCAGTTTATTATAATTCAGTTGATTTATTTGAAGTTAAATTTAATTTTCATGACAGATGTGCGACAAAAAATAGTAATTTCCACTTTTCTCTAAGGAAAGTCATAGAAATGTACATTGTGTGAAGCTTCTCTATTCTTATGTTACAAAGACACAGTCTTACCCTCTAGCCCAGCATCATCCCTCCCTCCGTCCACCATGTTCAGTTTAATTGGTATTTTTGTGTGTTTTTTTTTGTTGCATAATTCAGAAATGTGTTGTACTCCACCCACACATGCTGGTTGTTCTGTTCCAGCTGACCTTACGTATCTTCTGCTATTGCATTAACCACACCAATTTGCCACAACTTTAATTATAGCAGGTTTTTCTGTTATTGCAAAAACTTCTGGGTCTTTGTGAACGATTTGAAACTAAAACGAACCGCCTGCAGGAAACTACCGATGGTGGTCAGAAATGACAGAGGAGAGGATCCTACTCACTTGAGCTCTAGTTGTTGTTGTTTATAATTAATGAGGATTTTAGAATATGTTTATTTAACGTAAATATGGATACAATAATGGGCGTTGTCTGAAAATGTTATTGGTGACAACTTGAATTTATAATTAAAATTACTACTCCTCAGGGAAGACTTATTTGTGAAGCATCAATGGGGTCATGGGGTCACAAGTTCATGAGGTCACATGTTTATGAGGTCATGAGGTCGCTGTCTCATTAACTAGCAGTAAATAAACAGTTTCAGTTATTTTATCATTTAGTAAATAGCTTTGAATGGCTAACTAGAGACCGGACACACCCACTTGTATGGAGCCGTCACAAGCATGCTCAGTATGAATATCAGGTTTCTGGTGCGATAATGTCAGATGCCAAACATGTAGACGGTCGGTCAGTGTGTTTCTCTCTCTCTCTCTCTTGATTTGATATATCAGTCTGACCATCTCTGACTAGTAGTATGTTAACACTATAGAGAGTGGTGAAAATGATGACCAGTATGTTGAAAGTGCAAACATGTGTAATTTCTCTTTCACACCTTTCTGGCTTGTGAGATATGGAAAACTGTTCAGTTTTCCTTCTTTGCTTGTAGTATGGTCGCACAGAATGGCTGAAGTACACATTGAACCCACAGTTTGCCACCACCATAGAGATGGACTACAAGTTTGAAGAAGTCCAACCTCTCAAGATATGTGTGTATGACTTGGACAACAGCACTAGTTCCCTGGAAGATGACGACTTCCTGGGGACCCTGGAGTGCACTCTGGGAGAGGTGTGTGTGTGTACATGTGTGTGTGGTGTAAATGTGTGTGTACATGTGTGTGTATGTGTGCATAGTTGATACTTGTGTTTGGTGTAGATCGTCAGTTCCTCTCCATTCACTCGTGATCTATCAGGAGACAAGGGGAAGAAGTCCAAAGGAAAGCGTGGGACAATAACTGTAAGAGACCAGACGTGGGAAGGTGGTAAAAGTGGGCGTGGTCCACCATGGAATGTGTGACATTGTTGCATAATGTTGATGTTCTATTGGTATGGCAACTATTACAGGTCAGAGCTGAAGAGCTGTCTAAGAATCTTTCTCAAGTAGACATGCAGTTTTCAGCTGAAGACCTGGACAAGAAGGTGAGCAGTAACTCCGCCCACTATTACATGTCGATCACTTTGCCACGCCCATGCTGATGGATTTTGTACTTCCAAGATTCACGATCATGTAGTTCCAATGTGAATATATGTGTGTGTGTGTGTGTGTGCGTGCATAGGACTTCCTGGGCAAGTCGGATCCCTATCTTGAGTTCTCCAAGAAGAACCCTGATGGTTCCTTCACTCCAGTGCATAAGACAGAGGTGAGGTTGCGGTCAACTAGTGATTGGTTCATAGTTCTGTACTCCACAACAGCAATGGAAATAAGTTCTAATATTTGCTGTGTGTGCTCAAAAGCTCAGCAACTAGCATATCAACAAACTTGTTGTTGTTGTTGTTGTTGTTGTTGTTGTTGTTGTTGTTATTGTTATTGTTTTAAATGCAGTAAATAGTAGATAATTAGACTATTGGCGTGCCCAACTCAAGAATATTGTAAACATGACAAATTCCACACACTAGACCTGGGTGTCTCTATGAAGGTATCCTTAAAATATTGTTGAATGTCGTTTATTTTTAGATGTCACATGATCATCATGTGATTAACGCTCTTTATTTGCTGCAGGTGATCAAAAACACTTTAAATCCAGTATGGAAGATGTTCAGTACCACAAGTCAGAAGCTATGCAACAGTGACCCAGACAGGACCATTAGAGTGAGTGCCAGACAGGACCATTAGAGTGAGTGCCAGACAGGACCATTAGAGTGAGTCCCAGACAGGACCATTAGAGTGAGTCCCAGACAGGACCATTAGAGTGAGTGCCAGACAGGACCATTAGAGTGAGTCCCAGACAGGACCACTAGAGTGAGTGCCAGACAGGACCATTAGAGTGAGTCCCAGACAGGACCATTAGAGTGAGTCCCAGACAGGACCATTAGAGTGAGTGCCAGACAGGACCATTAGAGTGAGTCCCAGACAGGACCATTAGAGTGAGTGCCAGACAGGACCATTAGAGTGAGTGCCATTAGAGTGAGTGCCAGACAGACCATTAGAGTGAGTGCCAGACAGGACCATTAGAGTGAGTGCCAGACAGGACCATTAGAGTGAGTGTCAGACAGGACCATTAGAGTGAGTCCCAGACAGGACCATTAGAGTGAGTCCCAGACAGGACCATTAGAGTGAGTGCCAGACAGGACCATTAGAGTGAGTGTCAGACAGGACCATTAGAGTGAGTGCCAGACAGGACCATTAGAGTGAGTGCCAGACAGGACCATTAGAGTGAGTCCCAGACAGGACCATCCAGACAGGACCATTAGAGTGACCAGACAGGACCATTAGAGTGAGTTAGAGTGAGTGCCAGACAGGACCATTAGAGTGAGTCCAGACAGGACCATTAGAGTGAGTGCCAGACAGGACCATTAGAGTGAGTCCAGACAGGACCATTAGAGGGAGTCCCAGACAGGACCATTAGAGTGAGTCCCAGACAGGACCATTAGAGTGAGTCCCAGACAGGACCATTAGAGTGAGTGCCAGACAGGACCATTAGAGTGAGTCCCAGACAGGACCATTAGAGTGAGTCCAGACAGGACCATTAGAGTGAGTCCCAGACAGGACCATTAGAGTGAGTCCCAGACAGGACCATTAGAGTGAGTGCCAGAGAGGACCATTAGAGTGAGTGCCAGACAGGACCATTAGAGTGAGTCCCAGACAGGACCATTAGAGTGAGTGCCAGACAGGACCATTAGAGTGAGTGCCAGACAGGACCATTAGAGTGAGTCCCAGACAGGACCATTAGAGTGAGTCCCAGACAGGACCATTAGAGTTAGTCCCAGACAGGACCATTAGAGTGAGTCCCAGACAGGACCATTAGAGTGAGTGCCAGACAGGACCATAGAGTGAGTCCCAGACAGGACCACTGAGTGCCAGACAGGACCATAGAGTGAGTGCCAGACAGGACCATTAGAGTGAGTCCCAGACAGGACCATTAGAGTGAGTGCCAGACAGGACCATTAGAGTGAGTCCCAGACAGGACCATTAGAGTGAGTGCCAGACAGGACCATTAGAGTGAGTGCCAGACAGGACCATTAGAGTGAGTCCCAGACAGGACCATTAGAGTGAGTCCCAGACAGGACCATTAGAGTGGGTGCCAGACAGGACCATTAGAGTGAGTCCCAGACAGGACCATTAGAGTGAGTGCCAGACAGGACCATTAGAGTGAGTCCCAGACAGGACCATTAGAGTGAGTCCCAGACAGGACCATTAGAGTGAGTCCCAGACAGGACCATTAGAGTGAGTCCCAGACAGGACCATTAGAGTGAGTGCCAGACAGGACCATTAGAGTGAGTCCCAGACAGGACCATTAGAGTGAGTGCCAGACAGGACCATTAGAGTGAGTCCCAGACAGGACCATTAGAGTGAGTCCCAGACAGGACCATTAGAGTGAGTGTCAGACAGGACCATTAGAGTGAGTCCCAGACAGGACCATTAGAGTGAGTGCCAGACAGGACCATTAGAGTGAGTCCCAGACAGGACCATTAGAGTGAGTCCCAGACAGGACCATTAGAGTGAGTGCCAGACAGGACCATTAGAGTGAGTGCCAGACAGGACCATTAGAGTGAGTCCCAGACAGGACCATTAGAGTGAGTCCCAGACAGGACCATTAGAGTGAGTCCCAGACAGGACCATTAGAGTGAGTGCCAGACAGGACCATTAGAGTGAGTCCCAGACAGGACATTAAGACCAGACAGGACCATTAGAGTGAGTGCCAGACAGGACCATTAGAGTGAGTCCCAGACAGGACCATTAGAGTGAGTGCCAGACAGGACCATTAGAGTGAGTCCCAGACAGGACCATTAGAGTGAGTGCCAGACAGGACCATTAGAGTGAGTGCCAGACAGGACCATTAGAGTGAGTGCCAGACAGGACCATTAGAGTGAGTGCCAGACAGGACCATTAGAGTGAGTCCCAGACAGGACCATTAGAGTGAGTCCCAGACAGGACCATTAGAGTGAGTGCCAGACAGGACCATTAGAGTGAGTCCCAGACAGGACCATTAGAGTGAGTCCCAGACAGGACCATTAGAGTGAGTCCCAGACAGGACCATTAGAGTGAGTCCCAGACAGGACCATTAGAGTGAGTGCCAGACAGGACCATTAGAGTGAGTCCCAGACAGGACCATTAGAGTGAGTGCCAGACAGGACCATTAGAGTGAGTGCCAGACAGGACCATTAGAGTGAGTGCCAGACAGGACCATTAGAGTGAGTGCCAGACAGGACCATTAGAGTGAGTCCCAGACAGGACCATTAGAGTGAGTCCCAGACAGGACCATTAGAGTGAGTGCCAGACAGGACCATTAGAGTGAGTCCCAGACAGGACCATTAGAGTGAGTGCCAGACAGGACCATTAGAGTGAGTCCCAGACAGGACCATTAGAGTGAGTCCCAGACAGGACCATTAGAGTGAGTCCCAGACAGGACCATTAGAGTGAGTGCCAGACGGGACCATTAGAGTGAGTGCCAGACAGACCATTAGAGTGAGTCCCAGACGGGACATTAGAGTGAGTGCCAGACAGGACCATTAGAGTGAGTGCCAGACAGGACCATTAGAGTGAGTGCCAGACAGGACCATTAGAGTGAGTCCCAGACAGGACCATTAGAGTGAGTGCCAGACAGGACCATTAGAGTGAGTCCCAGACAGGACCATTAGAGTGAGTGCCAGACAGGACCATTAGAGTGAGTCCCAGACAGGACCATTAGAGTGAGTGCCAGACAGGACCATTAGAGTGAGTCCCAGACAGGACCATTAGAGTGAGTGCCAGACAGGACCATTAGAGTGAGTGCCAGACAGGACCATTAGAGTGAGTCCCAGACAGGACCATTAGAGTGAATGCCAGACAGGACCATTAGAGTGAGTGCCAGACGGGACCATTAGAGTGAGTCCCAGACAGGACCATTAGAGTGATCCCAGACTGGATTATTGGTTTGTGTGATGATTCTCTTTGTTCAATGCTACTTCTTTTACTGACCTTTCCCCAAATCTCTCCCTCTCTTCTGCTAACATTCCAGGTGACTTGCTATGACTGGGATTCAGATGGCAGTCACGACCTCATTGGTTTCTTTGATACTACCTATGCTGAATTACAGGTAATTAAAAAATACGAAAGATAGTTTGAAAGGTGAGCAGAAGTTTGCCCAGATAGAACTAAAACAGTGCATTTATGCTTGTAGCTATACTTTTAGAAAGTTGTGTGGGACTATCATGTCCTGCTCACTTTCTGTCTCACTTGCCCAGTTCTAATTGCCAGTGCTATTTGTTTCCTAGGCTGGTCAGGCAAGATGGGACTGCATTAATCCGGAGAAGCAGAAGAAAAAGAAGAAATACAAGAACTCTGGAGTCGTTAAGCTGCTTAGCATCAAGGTGAGAAGTAGGTGTGGTCAGCACAGGCTTGGTCAATGTGGGTGGGAGATATGACTTACGAAAACACAAATGCTGCATAGCTGAGAGTAGAGTGTGCAGGGAGAAGATGGAGGTTACAAAATGAAGTAAATTTTATTATTATTAGGTTTCAGCAAATCCAACCAAAAATCGAGTGTATTCACCTCTGTTACTAGTATTGTAGTTATTAGTATTGTTGTTATTAGTATTGTTGTTGTTGTTGTTGTTGTTGTTGTTGTTGTTGTTTTAGACTACTAGACTCTACACTTTCCTTGACTTCATCATGGGAGGTTGTCAGATCAACTTCACTGTAGGCATAGACTTCACTGCCAGTAATGGAGAACCATCCAAACCTGACTCACTCCACTACCTGGACCCTATGAAGCCCAACCAGTATACCAGTGCCTTAGTTGCTGTGGGGGAGGTCTGCCAGTACTATGACTCGTAAGTCTATAGTATTGTGGACCAGGCTGGGATATTGTAGTGGTACCAGGCTGGGATATTGTGGTGGTACAAGGCTGGGATATTGTGGTGGTACCAGGCTGGGATATTGTGGTGGTACCAGGCTGGGATATTGTGGTGGTACCAGGCTGGGATATTGTGGTGGTACCAGGCTGGGATATTGTGGTGGTACCAGGCTGGGATATTGTGGTGGTACCAGGCTGGGATACTGTGGTGGTACCAGGCTGGGATATTGTGGTGGTACCAGGCTTGGATATTGTGGTGGTACCAGGCTGGGATATTGTAGTGGTACCAGGCTGGGATATTGTAGTGGTACCAGGCTGGGATATTGTGGTGGTACCAGGCTGGGATATTGTGGTGGTACCAGGCTGGGATATTGTGGTGGTACCGGGCTGGGATATTGTGGTGGTACCAGGCTAGGATATTGTGGTGGTACCAGGCTGGGATATTATGGTGGTACCAGGATGGGATATTATGGTGGTACCAGGATGGGATATTGTGGTGGTACCATGCTGGGATATTGCAGTAATACCCGGCTGGGATATTATGGTGGTACCAGGATGGGATATTATGGTGGTACCAGGATGGGATATTGTGGTGGTACCAGGCTGGGATGTTGTAGTTGTACCAGGCTGGGATATTGTAGTGGTACCAGGCTGGGATAGGTGGCCCTAGTTTGGCGAGCGAGCGTAGCGAGCGAGACACTTACAGGGGTAACACAATCGAAAATCGAGGATGTTAGTTTATTTATTTATTTATTTGTATATATGTATGGACGTACGTAAGGCATTTTTGTACTTTGACCCTCGCGTTTTTGTGTTAGTTCTGTTGCCGACCCCGTCCCAAATTGCACTAAACAGAATCCTCTGGTTTATCGATCAGTACCCGTATCACCCTAGAAATTGAATTGTTTACCTTTTTGAATTCTTTTGCAGGTGCGGTTAAAACTTGAAAATTTAAGGGACTTCCATTTCTATTCGAGTTAGTGGCGATGGTAAGTCAATGCGCTCTTTGTCATGGTTATAAGCCGTGCGCAACAGTATTTACTTGAAAATACGTTGTCCACTAGACTACCGCGAAGGTAAGTCTGTGTAGGTGCATGTCCAGTTGTGTCAAAGCATTGTGTGTTACAACCACTACTTAGCTAAAGAATATCACAAAGAAAACTTTTAAATAACGTGTATTGTTTTGTTGTTGTTTTTTTCCTTCAATTCAAGCAGTTGCAGAGTGTTAGTTGTTACTATGGCACTGAAATCCCTTTACCCTGTATGCTAAATACACAAACTGGACCTTATTTTCAGTAGCTTTAGTGTTAGAAGTCAAAATCATTCATATAAAAATATTATAGTCTTTAGGCTCGCTCGCCATTTGTGCTCAAGCACATCACTAGTAATAAGTGGTTTATTCTACCCTAGATATCTTCACTGCTGTAGTTAGTACTAAGCCTGGTAACTCAGGGTGTAAAGGTGGCTGTACGGGTTACCCACATCCCTAGCTGATATTTTAGCAGCTGTTCTAACCTGGGTGGGCAGGCTAGTGCTACACCAGAGCAAGGTTGCTGTAAAATCACCAAAACTGGTAATGGTTGCTATAACTATACTAGGGTAGTAAGTGAGCACAGCTTGAAATTACTGCATGAAATGTATTGAGTTATTTCATGGTGGTGTACCTACAAATAACATATGTAGGTTGGAATATATTATAATCTGTATAATAATTGGGTGTCAGTAACAACCACTAGCCAAGGACGACCTTGAACAACAGTGTTTATTCATGAATAATTCATGAGCGTGTACGGTTTGGTAAGCATTGTCATCTCATGGTAGGAAAAGTGTCATCACATTCAGTAGAAAGTGCTGGTGAATTCTAAAAGCATGTGCAATAGACAATGAAATACTGTCTGTGTATGTTTCAAAAAGGAAGGCGAAAAGTACGAAAAAGAAGGTAAATCAGTATGGACAACTGACAACACGCAACCCTGCAGGTACATATATTCATGAATAATTCGTGAGCTGAATCAGATAGGAAGCATTATCAATACAGGTCGGTAAAGTGTCATCAGTAATACCGACAACATGTTGGAGAGGGATGTGAATAAAGCTGAGCTAGGTGGATGAAAAGTTGTCTGTACCAATGATGATGATGATGTGTGTATACATATGAGTGAAGTAAAGTGAGTGAGCAGACTGAAGTCACTAAGCCAAGTGGTAGCTGAGGATAATAGCATGGAATGAAAATAACTGATGCTATTCCTAATTTGTAAAAGTGTACATCAAGTGCCACTGTGTGGTGGGGACTTGCAAGTTAGGAAATATTGCTTCAGTTTCTGTCAGTTAGGAAGCTTGTCTTTGTCACTCATCCAAATTGTTTCTCCATTACTCTTCAGTGTTAATTCAGCAGAGAGGGTGTGTCAGCTAGAAGTGGATTTTCTTAATTGAATGGCTTGAGGCAAATATCTACTATTTGTATTTTTTCTTTCTTTCTTTCTTTGTCTCTTTCTCTTTCCTTTATTTTATTAATTAATTACTTCATTTATTTATTTACTTATTTATTTTATTTATTTATTTCAGTGACAAGCTCTTCCCAGCTCTTGGATTTGGAGCTCAAATCAACGGACAAGTGTCTCACGAGTTTGCCCTCAATGGGAACCCGTCAAACCCGTATTGTGCTGGAATACAAGGCGTGGTCGCTGCCTATCACAATGCTATCAGATCTGTGGAACTCTGGGGACCCACGAACTTTGCCCCCATCATCAACCATGTGGCCACGTTTGCAGCAGAGGCCAAGAAGAACGTGGAAGTTCAGGTTAGGCCATCACACAACTAGTGTAATGTCTGTCTGAACCCTGATACATGTCTTATATATTCCCACAGCAATATTTCATTCTACTCATGCTCACTGACATATATTCCTGCAGCAATATTTCATTCTGCTCATGCTCACTGATGGCGCTATATCAGACATGGCGGACACTAAGAGTGCCATCATTGCTGCCTCTCGTCTCCCCATGTCTATCATCATAGTGGGTGTGGGAGGTGCTAACTTCTCCGCCATGGATGAGCTAGACTCAGATGATGCAATGTGAGATATAATGCGAGGAAGAAATCTACTCCATTTGTATAAATGAACTTTTACTCTTTATGTGCAGGTTGAGTAGCGGGTCAGAGCGTGCTGATAGAGACATCGTCCAGTTCGTACCTTACCGGAACTTTTCACATGTAAATGAATTGTAGTGATACAGTAGGATGGTCTAGTTAGTGATACAGTAGGATGGTCTAGTTAGTGATACAGTAGGATGGTCTAGTGATACAGTAGGATGGTCTAGTTAGTGATACAGTAGGATGGTCTAGTTAGTGATACAGTAAGATGGTATACAGTAGGATGGTCTAGTTAGTGATACAGTAGGATGGTCTAGTTAGTGATACAGTAAGATGGTCTAGTTAGTGATACAGTAGGATGGTCTAGTTAGTGATACAGTAGGATGGTCTAGTTAGTGATACAGTAGGATTGGCTAGTGAGTGATACAGTAGGATTGTCTAGTTAGTGATACAGTAGGATGGTCTAGTTAGTGATACAGTAGGATTGGCTAGTGAGTGATACAGTAAGATTGTCTAGTTAGTGATACAGTAGGATGGTCTAGTTAGTGATACAGTAGGATGGTCTAGTTAGTGATACAGTAGGATGGTCTAGTTAGTGATACAGTAGGATGGTCTAGTTAGTGATACAGTCGGATGGTCTAGTGATACAGTAGGATGGTCTAGTTAGTGATACAGTAGGATGGTCTAGTGATACAGTAGGATGGTCTAGTTAGTAATACAGTAGGATGGTCTAGTTAGTAATACAGTAGGATGGTTTAGTTAGTGATACAGTAAGATGGTCTAGTTAGTGATACAGTAGGATGGTCTAGTTAGTGATACAGTAGGATGGTCTAGTTAGTGATACAGTAAGATTATCTAGTTAGTGATACAGTAGGATAGTCTAGTTAGTGATACAGTAGGATGGTCTAGTTAGTGATACAGTAGGATGGTCTAGGTAGTGATACAGTAGGATGGTCTAGTTAGTGATACAGTAGGATGGCCTAGTTAGTGATACAGTAGGATGGTCTAGTTAGTGATACAGTAGGATGGTCTAGTGATACAGTAGGATGGTCTAGTTAGTGATTCAGTAGGATGGTCTAGGTAGTGATACAGTAGGATGGTCTAGTTAGTGATACAGTAGGATGGTCTAGTTAGTGATACAGTAGGATGGTCTAGTTAGTGATACAGTAGTTTAGTGATACAGTAGGATGGTCTAGTTAGTGATACAGTAGGATGGTCTAGTTAGTGATACAGTATGGTCTAGTTAGTGATACAGTAGGATGGTCTAGTTAGTTATACAGTAGGATGGTCTAGTTAGTGATACAGTAGGATGGTCTATTTAGTGATACAGTAGGATGGTCTAGTTAGTGATACAGTAAGATTGTCTAGTTAGTGATACAGTAGGATGGTCTAGTTAGTGATACAGTAAGATTATCTAGTTAGTGATACAGTAGGATAGTCTAGTTAGTGATACAGTAAAATGGTCTAGTTAGTGATACAGTGGGATGGTCTAGTTAGTGATACAGTAGGATGGTCTAGTTAGTGATACAGTAGGATGGTCTATTTAGTGATACAGTAGGATTGGCTAGTGAGTGATACAGTAGGATTGTCTAGTTAGTGATACAGTAGGATGGTCTAGTTAGTGATACAGTAGGATTGGCTAGTGAGTGATACAGTAAGATTGTCTAGTTAGTGATACAGTAGGATGGTCTAGTTAGTGATACAGTAGGATGGTCTAGTTAGTGATACAGTAGGATGGTCTAGTTAGTGATACAGTAGGTAGGTCTAGTTAGTGATACAGTAGGATGGTCTAGTTAGTGATACAGTAGGATGGTCTAGTTAGTGATACAGTAGGATGGTCTAGTTAGTGATACAGTAGGATGGTCTAGTTAGTGATACAGTAGGATGGTCTAGTTAGTGATACAGTAGGATGGTCTAGTTAGTGATACAGTAGGATGGTCTAGTTAGTGATACAGTAGGATAGTCTAGTTAGTGATACAGTAGGATGGTCTAGTTAGTGATACAGTAGGATGGTCTAGTTAGTGATACAGTAGGATGGTCTAGTTAGTGATACAGTAGGATGGTCCAGTTAGTGATACAGTAGGATGGTCTAGTTAGTGATGCAGTAGGATGGTCAGTTAGTGATACAGTAGGATGGTCTAGTTAGTGATACAGTAGGATAGTCTAGTGATACAGTAGGATGGTCTAGTTAGTGATACAGTAGGATGGTCTAGTGATACAGTAGGATGGTCTAATTAGTGATACAGTAGGATGGTCTAGTGATACAGTAGGATGGTCTAGTTAGTGATACAGTAGGATGGTCTAGTTAGTGATACAGTAGGATGGTCTAGTTAGTGATACAGTAGGATGGTCTAGTTAGTGATACAGTATGGTCTAGTTAGTGATACAGTAGGATGGTCTAGTTAGTTATACAGTAGGATGGTCTAGTTAGTGATACAGTAGGATGGTCTATTTAGTGATACAGTAGGATGGTCTAGTTAGTGATACAGTAAGATTGTCTAGTTAGTGATACAGTAGGATGGTCTAGTTAGTGATACAGTAAGATTATCTAGTTAGTGATACAGTAGGATAGTCTAGTTAGTGATACAGTAGGATGGTCTAGTTAGTGATACAGTAGGATGGTCTAGTTAGTGATACAGTAGGATGGTTTAGTTAGTGATACAGTACAATGGTCTAGTTAGTGATACAGTGGGATGGTCTAGTTAGTGATACAGTAGGATGGTCTAGTTAGTGATACAGTAGGATGGTCTAGTTGGTGATACAGTAGGTCTAATTTGTGGTAGGATGGTCTCGTTAGTGATACAGTAGGATGGTCTAGTTAGTGATACAGTAGGATGTTCTAGTTAGTGATACATTAGGATGGTCTAGTTAGTGATACAGTAAGATAGTCTAGTTAGTTAGTGATGTGTTTTTGTTGTATTTATTTCCAGGCTACTCCTCAGACTCTAGCTAGTGCTGTGTTGGCTGAAGTTCCGAGTCAACTGACTGACTATATGAGAAAGAATAACATAGTTCCTCGTAGAATTTGACCTCTAATGTAGCTGTAGACTCTGTAGTTTTATCAAAAGATTTTAATGTCATTTTGTAAGTTTTTAAATAAAATTTTTTTTTTAAGATTAGAAGTGTTAATAGATATGTTGTTAGAACTTGAAAAAGATGAGGTGCTTGAGCAGTAAATAATTCAGAGGAATTGATCGCGATCTGGGGCTTTATCTAGCTGGAATGTTCCAGGTATTTTTTTCAGGAGATTCACCTGTTGTGGGATGAGGTGTGGATCTGCAGGTCAACAGAGAGTTATCAATTCTGAAGTTTAATGATAAATTGTCACTCACTGGCCGGCAAGGCTACTTTAAATGACCTTACAAACTTTCAGCCAATCCTTCTTGATCTTGCTAAACCAGACTGATGTTTATTCCCTCCCACTTAAAATTCTCTCATTTGTTTATTTGCCATCTTGAGGGGTTTTTTTTTTGACTAGCTTGTATATTGTCACCTTGTGTTACACTGATAGTCTAATTAACATCCTCCAAACAAAATAAGAAAAAGAAAAAAAAAGCAAGATAGAGCCATAATTGAGGTTTTAATGACTTTAATTTCCAATTTTATTTTTTTAATTCTTCCAATTTGACATAACTGTGATGCTAAATTACTGCATTAGTTATCTCTCTTTCCTGTGTTTAGCGATGTTGAAAGCAATTTCACTGGACCTATTATATATGCTATTTACTAGTAATCATGTACCAGAGAGGAACCTTTTTCCAAGAGTTTGTCAAGGAAGATTTTCAGTAAAGCAGGTGACAGTAGCCACAGAGAAAAACAAACAGATATGTACCAAGTGATAATCGCTAACCACCTTTAGTTGATGTGGCCAAGTGGTACTGACACTTGTGGTTTTTATCACTCATGAATATCATTATGTATCACCTTATAAGTTGTGCAATTGAGAAGTATAGTGTGTGATTGTTGTATTGAATACTAAAACTCTGAATGATCTATCACTTGCCTGTGTTCTCCACCATTTCACTAATGCTACAACAGAAACTTTGTGATTACACCACCTACAAATGCTACACTGAAGAAATGCTACTCCATAATGCCCTACTCTCTCTTTCTCTGGGCTATCCAGCTACAGGAATTGACTGGTTAAAGTTGCTTTTCTTCTAACTGGCTTTAGGGAAGTCTCACTGCTCTGTGCCTTTTGCCTTCTTATGTTGCTATAGCTTGTGGTCCACTGACATGTTCAGATCACCTGTTCAAGATAAGTCTACTAGCTATACATTTATCTGATTTGTCCACAAACTAAACTGTCATTGTAGCTTCTATGCCTATTATAATATTCAGGGTATAATTCTTCTCGCTCCCACGCAGGCGCAATAAGAAATAACTGTGAATTTTGAAGGCTGAAACTGTGCGAGTGTATTTTGGGTGTGGTCCAGTGAGGAACGAGAGAGACTGCCACACCGAGAGCGACTAGTCGGGCTACGCCCGTCTACGTACAGAGAGGGGACCCCACTGTTGAAGTTGGAGTAACAGTTTTTTTTTCAGGTTAGCAAGTTATGGCGGAAAGGCAGCCTCAAGCCGCTCTTACTGAGGTGAGTGCTTATCTACTTTCAGTGTGAAGCTTAGCTCTAGCAGATGTCTAGATCTGGTGTTTGTTTTTTAGGTGATTACCAGCTAGATCCAGTGTTGTTGTTTTCTAGCAGCTTACTAGATCCATTTTTCTAGCTAAATAGCTAGAGATCCAGTGTTTAAATTCTTAGCTGATTACTAGATCTGGTGTTTGACTTGTATCAGTGAAAGGAAATTCGACTAAACCACAAGTTGTTTTAGAGAGGGTATGGTTCCCAGGCCAACAATTAGTCTGACTAAAAGAGTTTGAGCAAGGATTGGCTTTTTTCTATTGAGTTTTGTGCATATTTTGCTCTCTCCCCCCTCCCACACACGCACGCACGCACGCACGCACATGTACACGCACACACCAAAGAGTGACAGAATAGTTTTGGCATTGACTCTAGTACAGTCTTTATAAGGGTAAGGTATGTTAGTGTTATTCCATGGTATGCATAAGTTAGTTATTGTTAGCCTCCATTTTACCTGGATTATGAACTAATAACAGACACTTCAATTAATGTATGTAGAAGTGTGTTTCTCCTTATGAGCATGCTCAGAAATGACTTTCCCTCTTCTTTTTTTTACTTCAAATTGCTGGTGCCTTATTTTGAGCATGCTCAGACATAACTTTCCCTCTCTCTTTTTTTTTTTTTTTTTTTTAAGTTCCTGTTGCTTGTTTTTGTTTTTGAGCATGCTCAGAAATGACTTTCCCTCTCTTTTTCTTTCAAGTTGCTGGTGCCTTTTTTGTTTTGGAGCATGCTCAGATTTGTTTCCCTCTCTTTTTTTGCAGTGTTAGTGTGTTTTTTTGTGAGAGGATACTCAGACATGAGTTTCCCTCTCTTTGTCTCTATAGTTGGTAGTTGTTTTACTCTCGCTATCATTGAGTCTAGTTTGTTCCAGAAATATAGTAAGTTGTGTGTTATACTCTTTTGTAATATTGTTATGTTATGGTTGTTTTTATTGTTGTGATTTTTATTGTTTGTTTATTGTTTGGTTTGTCTTTTCTTACTATGTGTAAAGCATTTGTATGTTTGTGCCATTTTATGAATACATTTGATTTATCTTTCATTGAATGTATGTTTGTGTGTGTGTTAGTATTTTATATGGCACAGTAGCCATCTTAAAAAGCTTCTAAAATGTGTCGCGTAGAACTGAAGTAAGCAGCCTTTTTTCAACATTTTGTTACTGTTTCTATTAATTTCAGTACTGCTAACATAAAATGCTAATAAAAATAGTCGAGCTTTTCTGTGTATTTAGTGCTAAAAGTTAGAAACTCTTCTAGTGCTATATCAGTAAGCTGAGACCTTGTACTGCCTATTAAACACATGGAGGTCGTCCAAAAAGATTTGTTGAAAAAAAAACTAACTAGCTTTTAATAAACGGGCAGGCTAAAGTTACAACAGACTCAACACTCTAACCAGGTCCTCATTTTGTAGGTCTTCTTCCAGTTTAATCTCTAGCTGTAAAAAATATCTAAACCAGCAATGGTGCTGAGTCCTAGAAAGTATTGGTAGCGTAGGACAGCCGTACCACAATTCTGCAAGATAAATGCAAAAGCAACATCTCTTGAATGTTTAAATACAATTTTGGAAAACAATTTCTATGTTTCTAGAAGTGAGGCATAAGATAAATAGGAAAGATTAAAAAAAAAAAAACAACTTTAAAACATAGTTTAACAGAAGTATAACCGTATTTGTGACCATCAACAGGAAAATCGGGCACAACGCGGCACCCTTTGAAAAAAATTTTTTTTTGCACTTACGGATTTGCCGGCGTCCAGATATTGAGCTCTCCAAGTTTTATCGCCGTAGCTTAAGTCGTTCCCGCTATAATAGACTTAACCTCCTTTCCCTTCCGTCTGCTTGAAACAATACATTTTAAAGAAATTGATCGATCTTTTCTCGATATTTACGCACGCTGCGTTGTGCCTGGTTTTCTCGTAGACGGTCACATTTTATGAATCGCCATACTGTTTGCACCTCCTTTTGTTATACCTGCTTCCACTGTCCGTTCTACTGGATGAAGTTCAAACCATTTTCTGGTGCCTTTTAATACAATATTTTCTTAATGTGTATTTGTGTGTTCGAATATGTGACTTGCTCTGACAAAACTGACATTGTGAAATGTTTAAAAAAAAAAATCAGTTTTATGCGGTAATCCTGTAGTTCTATGAGTCAATAGCACTTACCATTCATTCTTCAGCTAGGAGCGTCTATGTGGGCTGTATAAACACTCAGAAAGCCACACGGTTAGCTTCAGAACAAAAATTAAAGTGAAGAGAAAATCATGTTTAAATGGGTATTGTAAGATTTTCCCCTGCAAAGGGTGACCTCGTGTCCAGAGTTTTGTACGGAGTTTTTCTTAGTGCTTGTCCAAGACTTCTTGAAAAAAGTTGTTAAGCTTTTAGGCTTTAGTACTACTAGTCATACTGAGTAAGCTAGAGTTTGTGTTGTAAGCTATTCTTCCTGTGGCCATTTTTTACTTTAGATTCCACGGGTATCGTCATAGAAACAGCGACTTGCTTTCTCCAATTCAGCTGGTGCTATTATTACGGTAGATCTCCATTACTAAAACCCTATTTTGAAGCTTTAGCTCAAATCAGCCAAAATTTTAACCTTCAGTAGTTTGCTAGTAATTTTGCAGAAAACGCCAGAAACATATTTTTTATAAATATTAGGTAAATTGACTTTATTGTGTGTTTAAGCGATTTTAATTGATTGTAAAAATGGTCGATTTTCTCATAGCCGGTCATATATGATGTTAGTGTTTTAAGTTTGTGTGTTTGTATGTTGTATTTAGTCAACATTGTGTATAATTAGTATGTACGTGTGTTTGTTTACATTATTTATTGTTGTTAACAATATTGTTATTTTGTATTGTTTTATTTCCGGTTGTATTAATTATGAAGTGTTTATATAGCACGTGCAATGTTTCTATAAGAAAAGATTGTTTGTGTGTTAGCATATTTCGTACATTGGTGCATGTAATGTCTGGTATAAATTTGTTTGTGTGTTAGTTTTTAAATTCTTGCATTAAAACAATTAATGTAATGTTTGTTTGTTTGTCATTATTTTCTTTATTATTTATATATTTTGTTTATTTGTATTTAGAGAAATCTCCTTCACCCTTTAGCCTCACTTCACTGGGAACACTGCCATACATGGAGGGAGATAGTCAGGCCTGTACAATGTGCAGTACTACAGAATAAAGTACTGCTACTAGATGTAAATGACAGACTTCACATCTCTACTGACCTACACTCATGGACTACTACTACTCGTGCACCATATGCACGCTCGTCCCTAACTACCTACCAGTCTAAGTTTGTATTGGTTGGTGGATGGCATCCCTCCACTCATGAAAACACTAACTCTCTGTTGACTAGTACTACTGGTCTAGACTGGAAGCCATCGCTACGTGCCATGCCTACTCCTCGCTACAGAGCATCAGCAGTTAGTGGAAGTTCACCAGAGGTCCTGGTCGTGGCTGGTGGGCTTGTCTCACATTACGAGAACTTGGACGTAGTGGAAGTTCTACTCAACGACCATTGGACGACTGCAGACTCACTTTCTTCTTCATGCCAGGACATGCGATCAACATTTCATGAAGGCAACTTCTACTTCACAGGAGGAGGTGGCAAGGAGAAGATTCTATTTATATGCACTTTAGAGTCCCTCATAGCATCTGCTAGTAATGGCAGGACAACTCCACTAACAATATGGAGGACAGTAACCACACCTACTGTCATCTTAGCTATTGCCTCATATTTATCAAATCTAATCGGCAGCGATTTCTATTCTACAGTTAGCAGCTACTCCAACAGAACAGAGAAGTGGATTGAGACTACTAGTGAGGGAGATGGACCAGCTAAGGAGGCTGATGTAAGGATAGCTACAGCAGTATTAACAACTGGACAGTTAGTAATGGCCAACACAAAAGGAGTGTATAGAGGAACTCTGTCAGGTTAGTGTATTCAAATAGCAGCTCCCTCTAGAAGCCTCCCTGACTGAACTCTGTCAAGTTAGTGTGTTCAAATAGCAGCTCCCTCTAGAAGCCTCCCTGACTGAACTCTGTCAAGTTAGTGTGTTCAAATAGCAGCTCCCTCTAGAAGCCTCCCTGACTGAACTCTGTCAGGTTAGTGTATTCAAATAGCAGCTCCCTCTAGAAGCCTCCCTGACTGAACTCTGTCAGGTTAGTGTGTTCAAATAGCAGCTCCCTCTAGAAGCCTCCCTGACTGAACTCTGTCAGGTTAGTGTATTCAAATAGCAGCTCCCTCTAGAAGCCTCCCTGACTGAACTCTGTCAGGTTAGTGTATTCAAAGCAGCTCCCTCTAGAAGCCTCCCTGACTGAACTCTGTCAGGTTAGTGTATTCAAAATACTCTACCCTGCAGTAATATTGGTTTCTTTTCAGCAGGTTCATATTAATATAGCCTCTTTCAAATACATTTATAGATTATTGTTATTATTATGGAGATTGTTTTAAAAAAGTATGTTATTGTTATTTGGTAAATTATGTTTGAACAAAATAATTTATTATTAACATGTTAATAATTATGAATGTTAGGTATTTACTAGTCGTTACAACATATCTAAATTGCAGGTGATACTGGCAGCTGCTTCTACTGGCAGCTGTTTTATTTCAGCTGCTTTTGCTGGCTTAGTTCCAGCACTCTGCCTGCCCTCAATCTATAAAAAAATATGTAGCTATATAGTTGTGTGTATAGTATACAACAAGTCTGACCATAATACCTGTGATTATAATAACCCACTACTATCATCTCCTTTTTTTCTTTCTTTTTTTTTGCATCTGCTTTCCCTTCCTAACTCTCCCTGTCTCCAATTCTTCCTTCTTAGTCCATCTCCCTCCTCCTCTTTTTTTCCTCTGATTTTGTATGTACAAATGATAAACAAATATTTATAATGTTGTTGTTGTTGTTGTTGTTGTGTAGTGATATCCTATTCCCCAGACAACCAGTTCATATCCAATGTCCTGTCCAGACTAGAGGCAGTGATGGGCATTGACATTGAGTCTGTCCTGGCCAACAGTCACTCTCAACTAACACAATCTACTGGAGTAGAACTACCAGACCTTGACTCACAGACTGATCCTATGGATTATGTAGAACAAGTTATTGTCACATGGCGTAGACTACATCATCCAACATGGCAACAACTACTGGACGTCTTACAAGATATTGGACTAGCAGAGCTGAGTCAGCAAATTGACGCATTCATGAGAGGTAAGAGTAGTTTTTGAAATAGTATATGTGTAATAGTATTTTGTGTCATGTAACATTTTAATGATGTTTATTAATGCAATACTATTTTTACACTGTATAATGAAGTCTATTTAAGGTGCTGATAGATATGTTATAAATATGATTGTTAGACATCAGTATTTGTATTTGTTGGATTAATTTTATAGTCCAAAGTATGTATTTATTTGCTGTGATAGGTTACTACAAGATTGAAGATGCGTACAAGCACTTCATTGTTTCCAAGGATGTGCTGGAGCTTCTGTCTTTAAAGTTGATGTTTGTTGGTCCTCCACGACAAGGCAAGAGTACAACTCGCCGTCGAGTTAGGAAAGAGATCATAGATCTTCTGTCAGCAGGAGAAGAGGAGCAGATTCATGGCAGCACAGGCACAGTGGAGTGTTCCAATATGCTAGTCCAAGGCTCGTCTGATCCAACTACAGCAGAAAGGAAGACAAACTGGACCATTGTACAGAATCTCATTGAGGAAGCATCCGTACTCTTTCGTAGTATCAAAAGTAGTTTTGAGACCAAATCCACTTCTGAGGGTACAAGTTATTCCCATAAAAATAGAGAAACTGCAAAAAGTGTCCAACAGGATGGCAGTGGTTCAGAGCAGTCTGCGGAAGAATCGCCACAATCTACTTTACTAGGATCTACCAAAAGTAAGCCATCAAGACAGAAGGAATCTTCTCCTGTCTTACCAACAAATGTCCAACTCTCTGATGAGGTGGCAACATCACAAGATTATTCCGAAATAGCTGCCGTATTCAAGAAAGTGTCCCAACAACCAGAGTTTGTTGAAGATTTGAGGCATTCTTTCAGAGCTTTCTTGAGGATGGAAGATACTGGAGGTCAGCCTGAGCTGATGGACATGCTACCAGCACTCACCATAGGACCTGGCCTCTACATGCTGTTCTTTAACTACATGTTCCAATTAGATGAGGAGTATCGGGTCTTTTATCAGAGAGCTTCAGGAGAGACAAGTGCACCAGAGAAATCTGAGTTTACTCTGCAAGAGATGCTTTTGCGCACTCTGGCCAGTATATCTTGTTTCAGTTCCTCTTCCCATCTTCAACCTCTACCAGGAACAGACAACCCAGCCATTGGTGAGATACTGGAGTCCTCCAAGTCAGTAGTATATATAGTGGGTACTCACAAAGACAAGGTTTCTGAGGAAGACATCGCTACAGTCGACTCACAGCTTCAAAAAGTGATCAGAGACACGGACTTCTACAGGAAGGGCATAGTTCAGTTCTGCTCACAAGACAAGCTTGTAGTTTCTCTGGACAACATGGGAGGAGGAATAGAAGAAATCGATCACTTGCATCAGCTACTGGAGAATGCCATGGAGAAACACTTTAAGAAGCTAAAAATTCCAGCCGTGTGGCTCCTGTTCAGCTTGTGTCTTCGCATAAGAGAAGTGAGGACAGCCAGCCTGGAGACCTGCTTGGCCTTGTCCCATGCCTTCAATATGACACCGTACGAGACCAAAGCAGCTCTGTGGTTTCTTCACCACCATGCCGGTGTTGTGATGCACTTCCCCAGTGTGCCTGGTTTGGAAGACCTGGTCATCATAGACATCCAGGTAGTGTATGACAGTATCACTGGTGTCATTCTCAAAGCCATGAGCTTTGATAGCGTAGGTCAGGCCACATCCGAGAGATTCAGGAAGACAGGTCGATTCACTATGACAGATTTGATATCAGCTACAGCTGACATTTCAGGAGATCTGATTCCACCAGAGCAACTGGTAGCTTTGCTAGCATATCTTCACATTGTAGCCAAGATTGTGTCAGTCAATTCTTCTGATACTAACGCGGTCTTAGAAGAGAAAGAATACATTATGCCTTGCGTGTTAGAAAACACTAGTGCAAAGGAACTTGACCTATTCCACAAAGAATCCTGTAGATCATGTTTGGTGGAGCCTCTCTTGATGTACTTCAGTAGTGGGTTTACTCCTATGGGTTTCTTTTCTGCTTCAATGGCTTGTTTCATATCTAACAAGTCTTTCTCTTTCATTAGAGAAGGTGTCAAGAAAAACATGGTGCACTTTATGTACGGATCTAAACGAATTCGTGTAGCATTCATATCTCGATGCAACTATTTTGAAGTCGTAGTTTCGTGTGATTCTACATTCCAAGACTCCATTCACCACGAATGTACTTCTCTAAAACAAGAAATAGAGGCCACTCTAAATAAGGCTAGTTCCAGAATGAACTACAACAGCTCCATGTACTACCAGTTTGCCTTTGACTGTCGTTCACATGAAGGAGGGAGTCATCTCGGGTTAGTTCATGAAGCAGAGTCCATTCCTTCGGTCATGACATGCGTCATCAATTCACAAGGAATTGCACTTCAGAACAGACACCTCGTTTGGTATGGGCAGGTATGCAGGAATAGACTGTATTCTAACTTGTACTAACTAACTGTTGTGTATTTGGTATTAGAAATATGAGAAGAAAGATCCTGTGGTAGAGATCTCTGAAAGTAAGTCAAGTTCTGTTTGTATTTATAATAATTGAAAGTGTTTTATTATTAGGTGGCAATAACTTGAGTATATTTCTGAGTGTGTATCCTGACTTGGTCCTCTCAGTGAAGCCTTGTGTCATGACAGTAGCTGATCACTGCTACAGTAAAGGACTCATATCTCCTGACATGTATGACCAGCTCCTTCAACGCCAGACTTGGATTGATGTAGAGAAGACAAGGAACCTTTTGAGTAGCGTTCGTTCAGTCTTATCATCCAGACCCTCAGCTCTCAAGGAGTTTGTTACTATCTTATCTGAAGTGGACTATTGTAAACTAGTGGCAGATAAAATACAGCAACGACTCTAGTAAGCATTTAGTTTTTATTGTAAATATTGTTATTATTATAATTGGTATTGTTTGTGTAATAGAATGGTGGATTGAATTGTGTGTCGAAGAATTCAACACTACAATGAGGACATTCATTTATTAAAGGCAAACTATATACTTATCATTTGGAAGAGCTAGAAGCTCATCACTAAGAAAGCCACATTCATCTTATTAAATAAAATAAAAACATTGTTCAAGTGTAATTTTTTTTACAATTTTTTTTTGCTAGCCACAGGAAAGGTTTATAGCTAAGCTAAGAACTATTAGAAGGGAGTGAGTGAAAATTAGGTGAAACTCTATGAGACACACATATTTAAATGATCCAAACCATCTTTCGAAAATATGTGACGTTTATAATGACAGAGATTGGTCCAGTGAGGCTATGATTTAGGTAAAGGGTCGATCTGTTTAGCTGTATTGCTTGCGCTGTACTGTAGCTATTGATATTTGTCTCGCCAGCCCAAGCGTAGAGGCAGGTACCAGGTCTGGCTATACCTGAAGTTTGCAGAGCATTGTTAAAGATGAGTTGGGGACCGTGCGGCAGCGCGTATTCCCGTGTTCCTTGTTCAAAAGTGTCTTTGAGCATATCTTGCTCTAATCTCCAAGACAAAGATGTCTTCTCCAAATCAGACCCAATGGTCGTAGTCTACCTGAAGGGAGCAGGTCACGTGGACTATCCAGAGGTGAGCAGGTAACACTGATTCTTATAACAGATATCATCACCACTTAGTATATTTAGTATAACTGCAAGATGAAGATGATGACTATGATAATGATCATCAATAATTGAAATATTTACTTAAGAGCATTGCTAGAGAAAATGTGTCTCTTCAGCATACGTCATCTTCACTCTTGAAGGCAGATCAATTATTAGAGCAAGCAATGGAAAATATACAGAAATAATAACTTATACGTACTTTGAAGGCTCAACTAACTACCCTTTACCATGTGGGTGTGTCTCTTTGTAGTATGGTCGCACAGAATGGCTGAAGAACCCAGAGTTTGCCACAACCATAGAGATGGACTACTTCTTTGAGGAAGTGCAGGAGCTGAAGTTGATGGTGTACGATCTGGACAACGCCACCAGTTCTCTGGAAGATGACGACTATCTGGGAGGACTTGAGTGTTGTTTGGGAGAGGTGAGGTCTTCTTCCTTTAGTGCCCACAAACTGTGATGATGTTGGCATGTTATGACCAGATTGTCAGTTCCTCTCCGTTCCAGCGTAATCTAGAAGGAGGTAAAGGGAAGAAATCACAAGAGACGAAGGGAACAATAACAGTGAGTGGTGGGGGAGGGAGGGAGGGAGGCATTCTATAGCTTGTCACATTTTACATATTCTCTATACATGTCACATGATAGTCACATGATAGTCATGTGTAGATGACAGACCGCATTATAGCATTCCAATGCATACATACATACACACATACAGTGAGAGACTGTTTGTTGTTTGTGTGAGAGTGAGAGAATGTGTGAGGGTGTAACTGATCATTCCTGTCAGTTCCTATGAACAGCTGGACACACACTGTATAGACTCTGAAGTGGCTTAGAAGTGCATTTTACTTTTAATAAACAGGACCTGGATCAACACTTTTTTAATCAACACTATAAGGTTATCATCTGACATAGTTACTTTGCCAACTTCAATAAAAATGGAAGAAAAGAAAAAAAGAGAGAAAGTGGAATAACATTATTAGTGACTTCAACTGAAGAAGTAACCAGAATACCTGGACACCTTCTTGAGCTGAATTGTGTTTACATGTTTGAAATTACGTACTTGTATTTGGGTGTGTGTGTGTGTGTGTGTGTGTGTGTGTGTGTATGTGTGTGTGGTGTTGACCAGGTGAGAACAGAAGAGGTGTCTCAGAACTCCTCCATGTTGGAATTTCAGTTTGCAGGAGAAGACTTGGACAAAAAGGTGGGTGTTAGTCGTAATATATGGGTGTGGTCATGGGTGTGGTCACTAACAAGGGATTGTAGTTGACAGAGATTGATCAATAAGGAACCTGTTTGATGCATGTTCAGGCTGTTGCTAGGTGATGTAATGAGATAGTGAGGATGTGTGTTGTAGGACTTCCTTGGCAAGTCGGATCCATATCTTCAAGAAGAACCCGGACGACTCATTCACACTTGTTCATAAGACTGAGGTGAGGGGTCTGGTAAGGTGTTGACAAGTTAACATTTTTGGGTAAGGTGTGGTGGATTTAGTTTAGAGGATTTAGTTTAGAGGATTTGATCTGGTTAAGTGTTGCTGGTTAGTAGATTTGACTTTAATTGATGGAGTCATTCGATGGTAAGGTGTAGCTGATTGAATGAGAATTTAGATGTGTTTGGGTGTTGCTGTCAGTTGTTAAGAGGTATGATTGATTAGTTGTGACTAATTGGTTTAAAATCGACTAAATACTTGGTAAGGCGAGCTAGTGTGACAAAAGTTGATAAATGACGTTAAAACTATACATGCATGTGTGTGTGTGTGTGTGTGTGTAGGTAGAGGTGGGTGTTTGATGTGTGTGTGTGCGTGTGTAGGTAGAGGTGGGTGTCTGATGTGTGTGTGTGCGTGTGTAGGTAGAGGTGGGTGTTTGATGTGCATTCTTTGTTTTGTTCAGGTGATCAAGAACACCCTCAACCCAGTGTGGAGGCCATTTGAGATGTCTACTCAGAAACTGTGCAGCAGTGATTCTGATAGAGTTATCAAGGTGTGAGAGAGAGAGAGAGAACTGACAGAAGAAATAATTTTACCTTTTCTACCGTTCATGTCAATCCAATAGTGTTTGTTCGCTGGACAACATTGGTATGCCATCATTTGCATGTATCATGTGACCACACTTGTAGGTCATGTGACTTCAGTTATACTTGTCCTCATACTCTGTGCAGGTGGAGTGTTATGACTGGGATGCTGATGGCAGTCACGATCTGATTGGGACATATAACACCAGCATGGCCGAGATCAAGGTAGGCCACACCTTAGATAACCACACCCCCTTATTATGGCACACTGGCTTCTAGGATGGGCTGGAAAAGAAGTGGGAGTTTATTCATCCTACGAAGAAGAAGAAGAACTCTGGACTAGCCAAACTACTATTAGTGAAGGTACAATACTTTATCTTGTGTTCTCTCTGCATAGTTTATTTGTATTGTAGGAGAGGACAATTTATTCCTTCCTTGACTTCATCATGGGAGGCTGTCAGATCAACTTTACTGTAGGCATAGAGTTCACTGCCAGTAATGGAGCTCCGTCTGACCCTAGGTCTCTCCACTACCTGGACCCTATGAAGCCCAACCAGTACACGAGTGCCATTGTGGCGGTGGGGGAAGTCTGCCAGTACTACGACTCGTAAGTTTATGGTATTGCTTATTCAAATTTTCACTGCCTTATATTAGCAGGTAGGTATTTAGTTGTGGCCTAACTGTGACAGTATGTCCTGTGTTAGTCCACATGAATCAGTCTTTGTTGCAGTAGTCCCTCACAACAACTGGTAGCTCTTATTCAGGTAAAGGGTCTAGATGTCATAGCAACCACTTGACACTGTAGTCAAGAAGAATACATAAAATATAGTTACCTGCTGGTCCAAAGCATTAAATTTGGTGCATATGCAGAGAATTGTATATATAACATATTTAGAAGGGGTGCTCCTAAAAAACTCTTCCCTGACTCTAATTATGACACAATGCGACATGCGCGAACATTTTAAATTTTTGCGCCATATATTTTTAACTTGGTTCTAGGAAATTGCCTGCATTAAGGTGCAATGTGAAATCTTGGTAAAAAGACATTAAACAAGAATAAATGAAGTTTATGATAGATGATAGATTTTAGTTTTCACATGATTAGCACAAAGTGGTACAGGAGAGTCCAGCGTCCTTGCATTTGCATCGTCTAGAGCATAGAGGTACTGCTTTACAGCCACACTTTAGCAATTCCTGACTTGCTTTCGCAATCTCGGGAAGAGTAGTCCAGAAAGGTGTCCAAAGGTTTGACTTCATGGTCCAGCCATATCCCTCAGGTGATGGAAGGTTTTGCAACGAATGAAGGCTCGTTAACCACACACTTTCCTGGTACAGAGCCCGATTTGAATGCTCCAAAAGTGCAGCCTGTAATATACATAATAAAACCATAATACATTCATGAAGTACTATAGATGGGATGATTAATGAGTATACCTGAGTTGGACGGATAGTTTCTATCAATCTTGGTTTCCTTGAGAAGAGTTCTTGTCGCAGGTCATTCACTTGTGATATAGAAGTAGTTTTATTATATATTACACAAGTGAACTGTTCCAGGTCTACAAACTCTGGAGAAGTAGCCATCAATTTTTTAAAGGGGTTGATTCTTACTGCTTGAAACACATGTGTTATACTGGGATATGACTTCCACGCTTCCCAAGTAGATTTTTTAGCTTTGCCTAAAAATTGTGATGTGGTATCACACCCTGTGAAAGAGTGGTAGAAAGGCAAGGCAACACACTTCTGTTTACCAAGATCCAGGCATATCTTGTTAAGGTGATAGTAAGTACCTAATAATCTTTCCAGTGCCAAAAGCAACCCAAATATCGAAATCTGGATATGTTGATTGTAAAAAAAAAATGCCCAGCTAAAATAACAATGACATCCGTGTCAACTGTACGTAGTAGAATCTTTTTAGCACCTTTCTGCAGAGCATCTTGGATGTGGATACACATTCGTGTATCCGCTTCTTCATGGTCACTAACACCCATACTACCAGTGTGAGATCCCTTGCAAATTACATGCGAACCTGTAGCAAAATACACATGCATAATACTGTGTACTACAAGGTCAGCAAAAGTATATCATACATACCTGAGGTGATATAAACTTCTTTCCATGATGACTGCTCAGTTTCACTAACTCTTTCAGTTAAGAAGTCACACAATTCTTGTTTATTGGTGGAGTCTCGAAGAAAATCTATAAAGTTTGAAGGTAGATTGGCTGTGCCGCCACTAACTTTTCTTCTGATGCCCTTCCCCCTTTTCTCACTTGTTGATTCCTTGAGACTTTTCTTTTCGTAAACATCCCAAACAATGTCTACTCGATCACTACTTTGATGAGCTGATTCAATCCATGGTAAAAAAAATTGTTGCAATAATCATTAAATGTCTTTACAGTTTCCGTCGGTAACATATGAAGGATAGCCGGGCCATCAAAAACCTTTGCATGAAAGTGTACTGGTGGTTCTCCATCGTCACAATTCCCAATAAACTTAAGTAAATCCGCTTTGTTAGGTGTAAGTCTCAACTTGCCATTTTCAGACAGTGAGGGTGGCCATTCTAAGTTTTCATGGCAAAAATACTCTCCAAAGTTACCATCTCTGAACTTGCTGGCAATATATAAATGGCTGAAGAGATAGCAATCTTTTTTTAGATTGGCTAGAGCTTCTTTGCCCTTTGCAGACATTCTTGGTAATGGCCTTTTGAATAAAGGCAAGGAGTTTTTTTTTTATTGGCTGTTGAATTGGTATGTCTCTATTCTTGAGTACTTCAGTTACATACTTTTGGTATTGATCAATACCTAGTCGTTCAATATTTTGAACTGTAGCCACTACCACATTATTCATGCAATTTCTAGTGTCAAGTGCCAACAACTCTGGGCAGTCTTCTAGAAAAGGATTCCCCATACTTTTGATGATTTCTGACAGCTGGTTAACCTGTTTCTTAAATGCCTGTTGCAGTGAAGGGGTTTGCTCACGGTGCTTGTGGCTATCCTTCTTTGATTCCATAAACTGGTCCTCAAATTCAGTTAATATCCTCACCTGTTCGGGCCAGCAATTGTCCATCATTTCAATGCATTTGGATTCTCAGTTAACCCCACTGCTCCAGCACCTTTAACCAAATGGTTATTCTGCTCATGAGCTTGATCAATTGGTATAGAAGAAAATACATTGCTTGTCTTTTGCACCACCCAAAATCTTTGAAACTCATCTTTTATGCTATCAGGGAGAAATTTCATATCCCGAATATGTACTGGGATCCACCTAGCATAATTTATATGGTCCAGAGCAAAGAACCAAGGAACCAAAGCTTCTAGTGCATCTAAATAAAGATTGAAATTTCCTGTACGTTGAGCACGAATAAAGATGCACATTAGAATTTCGAACTGATCTATAATGTCCCAATACTTGAATGTTGGACTAGTGCTTGCTAGTCTTTTTCTCCATGCCTCAAATGACTCATCATTTTGGGATGTTGCTTGCCATGCATCAAATTGGTGATTAGAGAGTGCCAGCAGAGTTACTTGATGACCATGCCTAGTCCTCATAAGATGGCAAGCTTTTAAAAACGAATCAGCTGTCTCAGCACGGGCAATTCCAGCATCACATAGAGCTGTAGTCCACCCTGACCAATCAAGGAAATCTCCAATGGTATTCCAAAGAGCCATTTCAATATGGAGCCCTCCAAACATAACAACGTGCTTGTTTTCTCCATGAGAGGACTCTGGTCAACACCACTGAATCATTTTTGCAAGTGCAAAAAGTGGTTGATCAAATGTGGTGACTGGAATTTGACCAGGATTAAGATGCTCAGTAATCTGTCGTACAATTTCCATGCCGTGCTTAACCATAGAAAAGGTGGATACCTTTTCATAAAACAAGGGCAGGAGTGAACTTAACACTGGTGGGTTAACAGGAATATTTGCCAGTGATGCATGAAAAGCAGACCAAGAAATATTCTGTTCACACACTGGCTGTTCATCTTGGAGTAGTTGAAGACTAATGTCTAATCCATTTTCCTTCACTCTCTTTGCCCTCTTCCAAAACACTAGTAATTGTGTTAGGTTCAACAAACTTCGACACAGTAAGTTTATCAGGCTTACACGAAACAGCTGGTACATTTATATAATTATCAGGAAGGGAATATTTTAATGATGGATTGCTGCTGCTGTCAAGAACAAGAGGTGCCCTAGCTACGCCTGGCTTATCCACAGTAGGAAACTGGAAAATGCTTATTCCTGTACCATGGAAGGATCCGGTAGCAGTTGTTGCTGATGGGTTGTGATCAATATTGTCTAACGCTCCCACCGTAAACAATCGTTTTCGTAGGGTTGGAGAACAGACTAATTTTTCGTCCTCAAAGAGCTTGTAAACTGCTTGAGCCAGTTCATGATTTACCTGCAACACACGATCGTAACTGACTGAGACACCCAAATTATATAGTACACCTAGGGGTGGACGGTATATCGGTATTTATTCGCTTTATTCGGTAACCGCCGATTTAGTCGGTACGATATCGGCAATTTTAGATAACTCGATATACCGCAATCCGCCGCTGCGCGCGCACAAAATGCAGCTGGCAAATAACGGGAGGCTCATTTTTTCTCCTAACGGTATTGTTGCAAGATGGAGCTAGTGGAAAAAAAGAAAGTTTCTTCTCCAGTGTGGGCTTACTATGGATTATTAAAACCTAGCGAAGATGGATCTGTAGATGAGGCTTCTCCAGTTTGTCGTATTTGCGAAGCTAAGGTGTCAGCAAAGTCTGGGAACACCTCCAACTTGTTTTCTCACTTGAAATACAAGCACCCAAGACAGTACGCTGACATTCAAAGTACGAGAACTGTTGCTAAAGCTGGGCCAAGCAGTCAGAGACCTCGTAGTCAGCTTTCACTTCAGCAAAGTTTGGACAGTGGTAAACCTTACCCAAGGAGTAGCAAGCGGTGGCAAGAGCTGACTGATTCTGTTGCATATACTATTGCTAAGGATTGTCTCCCATTCTCAACTGTGGATAAGCCTGGGTTCAAGAGGATGTTAGCTACATTTGATAGCAGGTATGAGCCACCTAGCAGGAAATATTTTTCAAAAACAGCTATTCCTCACTTATATAGCTCTGTTAAGGAAAGAGTTGAGGGAGAAATAGTTAGCTTGAAGTTTTTTTCATCAACAACGGACCTGTGGTCTAGTGGAACAATGCATCCCTACATGAGTTTCACCATCCATTATATCACTGTAGACTGGGAATTGCGGACGTCTTGCCTTCAGACGCAGTTTTTACCTTCTGACCATACAGGTGACAACCTAGCAGAAGCTTTGGAGGCAGTCCTTGATGCTTGGAATCTGAAAAAAGAACAGCAAGTCTGCATCACCACGGACAATGGCTCCAATATTGTTCTTGCTACAAATAAACTTCAATGGCAGAGATTACCCTGCTTTGGTCACAACCTAAATCTTGCCGTAACAAAGGCTACAAAAAATGACCATCGTATTTCAAGAGCTTTGGGTCTGGCCAGGAGCATAGTCAGTGCTTTTTCTTACAGCTGGAAAAGGAGGAGAGAGTTATCGGCGGTTCAGATGTCTAAAAATCTTCCTCAGCACAGTTTGATCAGTGTAAGTAAATTCTAAACTTAAGATAAAATCAAATGCAATAAATTTATAAGTGTACATAAATTCACAATTAGTTAAGCAGTTACAGTTAATTTTAAAGTCATAATGTAATATACAAATATGTGTGTATGTGTGGTAGGATTGTCCTACTCGATGGGGATCAATGGAGGCAATGATTAGCAGATTGCTTGAGCAGGAGGAGGCGGTTAGAGTCGTTTTGAGCACTGATCGCAAGACCGGCCATCTTGTCCCTACCTGGCAGGACATGCATGTTTTTGAATGTCTCTTTAAAGCATTGTCCCCAATTTCAGAGTTGACAGACTTTTTGAGTGGAGAATATCATGCCACAATTTCTTCTGTCATTCCGGTTCTGCATAATTTAAAGACAAAAATTCTGATAGCCAAAGAAGAAGAGGCCGAACTTACCAAAGATATCAAAAAAACTATCGTCGGCGATTTGCATTCTCGGTACAGTAATCCCAGCATCCAAAAGTTACTTCACACCGCCACATTTTTGGATCCTCGGTTCAAGGCTGACTATAGTAACAACAAGGAAGAACTAGTGTACAAGTTGCCGAACAGGCACTTGAAATGTTTGAAGAATCAAGCTCACCTGAACCGCTCACCACACCAAAATCACCGTGCAAAAAAAAGAAGAAACTGTGTGCTTTCCTGAAGAAAGTAGAAGAAACATCTAGTGCAGTTGCTCTCTCACCTGAACTGACAGTAATGAAAGAGATAGAATCTTATTTGAGTGCTCCAAATTTAGACATTGAGAGTGACCAGAAACCATTGAATTGGTGGAAGGTAAACAAAATGTTGTACCCAACATTGGCTAAATTGTGTGTCAAGATTCTCTGCATTTGTGCAACTAGTTGTGCGTCTGAACGTCTTTTCAGTACATCCGGACATATTGTAAACTCACGATCGTCACTGAATCCTAATAAAGTAAATATGCTTGTATTTTTGGCAAAAAATCTTGATTAATCATTCATCTTCACTATTTTCATCAACCTTTTATAAACTCACAAACTAACCCAGTATTCATCACTATTAATTTATGTATCCAGCTTTACTCATTATCACTTGACACCAATTATACCAATTATGACAGCCATTGACAATTGCAATTAAAAAAATTAGTCAATAATTAGTCGTTATCGTGATAACTTTTATTTAGTTAGTCAATAGGTACAAAGCCAAATACCGTCCAGCCCTAAGTACACCAACCAATTCTTTACTTCTCATCATAGTGTGAACCTTCAAGCCCAAATAAAGAGGAAGAGGTGGCTCTCGTTCCTTTTGGTGCTTCGTACCAGCAGTAACCACGGAAGAATGTCGTCTTGTCTGGAAATAAATGAGTTGAGCTATTGAGAGAGAGGTTTGTTCCTTAGGATCGTCTTGTACTCTCTCACTTGATCCATACAACAAATTGGTCACTAAAAACTTACGGCTGACGTACGCTGACAATCAGGTGGAAACTGCCCACTAAAAGGCAACAATTTTGAAGACAAAATCTCCCTTCTTAAAATCTTTACTGCCTTAGCCATAGCAAGTGCCTCTGAATTGTAATCAAGTGAAGGTAAAGCATCTTTGAGGATTTTTTTCATGCCTTCGTTGAATATGATTAGGACACTCTTCCCATCAGACTGCTCCTGACACTGGTCAGAAAAATGATCCAGTATCCGCAGCTTTAATCGTGTTTTATTAGTAGGTATGTTAACCCCACGTTTTGTCAATAGCCGTTGTAACATATCATATAACTCCGCAAGCCGGAAAATATAGTTTCCAGTTTCCACATTGTCTTCTATGTATGCAAATAGGTCAGCATAACTTTGAGCGTTAATTATTTCAACCTCATGGGAGCAAGCATCATGTTCAGCTGTTTGCATGCTCCTGTATTTGCTTTTATATGCAGATAGACAATTATAGTGGTATTTTGCCTCTATTGCTATAAGGTCACCACCAGCAATTCTGGCCAACAACTCAGCATCCTGTAACTCAGTATCCATTAGTCGCAAGTCATTATCTAATTTCATATTGGCACAGGCATGGAGAGTACCAGTAATTTTGGTGCAAAACATACAACTCTCTTGCTTTGCCATACCCATCGACATCCTTTTGGATTTCCTTGGTCCCCCCTCACTTTGACCTGATTCAAGGTTCCTTTTCTTGCCCAATATAATTTTAAGTTTAGATTGAATAAATTTCAGATGGCAAGATTTATGCCATTTAGCCTTATGAGCCATGAACTCTTCAGGTGATTGTTCACCAGAAAATTGTACTGGAACAGGTAGTGACTTACAGTCTTGAAATCCTTTGAAAGACTCCAGAAAATTTCTGTAGATGTCAGCTCCATTCTTCTGCTTGCTGTCAGCTGGGCACTTCAGAATCCCACCACCATCACCACAGAACACACACTTCCCAATCCATCATTTGCAGCACACCACAAGAAGCCATGTGTATTTTATTTGCGCGTTTTTTATTTTTGCTATACAAAGTCATATCGCAGCATATTTTTAGGAATCTGTTGCAAACAAATTCTCTCATTCCGCATTTGTTTTAGGTCTTACTGAACAGCACCCCTTCTGGAATAATACTATATACTGGTAAGATTCACTGTACCAAAACTTGGACTTTGGACCAGCACGTAACTATAATACAAAAAATGGTCCACAATCTACCTCACTATAAGCCTTTTAGACTTCTTTCAACCTGCCTGTAACAGGTTTATTCCATAGTGTCCCAGAGACACGTAGTAATAGTATACGGACACAAGGCACGCCCCCTGACCTTAGCAACACCTGTAAGCGGCGTTTTTTCGAAATCAGCAATAATAAGTTCAGCAAAAATACTGAAGTGTTGTAGTGCGTAGGGCGAAGACGTCTTGTGCTGCAGCTTCTAAATTAGGAGGACGGCATCCCAAGGCCCCGTGCAACCTACTGGTAGATTAAATTAGAAAACTCTAGATGCCGCGTTTAGGCCGATTTTCCCAAAACCGGTCACATATATGGTAAAGGGGTTTCTATGTTATAGTAACCACTCCCTGCAACTGTTTGATTGAAAACAAAACAAAACAAAGGCAAAAAACAACAACAATTCACATAATTAATGTTTTCTTCTAAGTAGTAGGTGTAACACACAATACGTTCACACAAATAAACATACCTACACAAGACATACCTTCGTGGTTAGCCTAGTGGACAATGACAATTTCAAGTAAATACTTTGCTAGGGCTTATGACTATGACGAATAGCATATTAACTTACCACCGCCACAACTCGAATAGAAATGGAACTCCAGTAAGTTTTTTTAGTTTTAACTGCACCCACAAAAGAATTCAAAGCGGTAAACAATTTAATTTCCAGGGTGATACAGGTAATGATCAATAAACTGGAGGATTCATGAAATTTGGGACGGGGTCGAACACCGAGCTAACACAAATATACGAGAAGGTCAAAGTACAAATGATATACATATGTCCACACATATATAAACAAATATCCCCGATTCTCAATTTGACACCACTGTAGTGTCTTGCTCGCTTTGCTCACTCACTCACTAGCAAGCACTCTGCCACACAGTGGCGCTTGATGTAATAGCTTGAAAATTAAGTATACAGTAGCATGAGACCTTTTATCCAATTCTAAATTATCCTCTACCACTTGATTTAGTTACAACAGTTTCCCTCTCTTGCTCTCTTTCTTCCTGAATCATATCGGCTCCTCTAACCTTTCCTCTATCCAGAACTCTCTTCTTGAGTCATGGATTCCCTTCTCCCGTTGTCTCTACGGCTTCTCAGGCTTTCTGTTATCTATCATGACAGCTATTGCTTCTCCAACCATTCCTCACTCATTTCACCTGCCTTTTTTTTTTTTTTTTTAGTTACAATTAGTCATCACCTTATTCTCAGAATGTAGTGATTCTTTACCTAATCCACTAGTGGCAATGCTTTACCAACTGAGCTCAGCTCATGAATTATACTATACGCACACTGCCATTGGTTGTCATCATCATTACTGACACACAGTGTGTTATTATATAGATCCTATCATTCATAGACAAAATTTTTGGCAAATGTTGAAAACATTTAATTCTGTCCTGTGTTGCTGTAGTTAATTAAAGCACAGGCTAGGTAATTCTGACAATAAACACAAATGAGGTTCAAAATGTGGTGGAGGGAGGCACGTGCTCCCAGTGCCCCCTCCCCCCATCCCAGTTCCTACACCTATGGTTTAGTTGCTCAATTTCATTTCAATTAAAAAAAATGGCAATTTACAATTTTGTACTATTTAATTTTTTTATTTATTGTAATGTATACATTATTAGTCCAAGATGGATGCCGATGGAGGGGCATGGACAGCAGTACCCAAAAAAGAAAGAAAAAGTAGGAGACAAACTGATTTGAATGATCTTCCTAATACTCGTGCTAATAAACAAAGCATTAGCAAGAGTGCTGCTGAAAATAGCCGTTTCAGAGGTCATGATCAACATAGTAGAAGAATTCAAAGTTGTTTTTTCTCCGAGGAAAAATTGCATGAACTTATCAGAATTAGTGTTCCAGAAGTTATAGTGACTATATCAGGCCAGATCAAGTCATTTCAAACTGTTATTGAAAGATCTGGTATTTGTAAAAAAGACATGAGTCTCGTTCTACAAGTTCTACTGAAAGTATCTAAAGGACTTTCTTGCGAAGGTGATGACAAGGCCAAAGCTATTATGATTTTAAACGAGGTGTTTAACCATCACCAATGCTATAATTTTCACTCACAACTTAAACAATTTTTGTCGCGAATGTGTTTGGGTGAGTCATTTAGAGAGAGTGATTTGAACGTGGTTGGTGACCTCTTTTATAATCTGCTTGAAAAGATTCGAGGGAAATACTGGACAATACTTCCTTTGGAAACATTGTTTGAAACAGTGAGGGTGCTTTCTCAAAATAAAATGTTGAAAGCAAAAGCAAAAATCAATTCTACGTGTGAGTATTTGCGTGCTTTTTATGACGAAATGAAAGAAAAACAGATGACTAAGAGCGTCAAAACATCTCAGCATGGCAAAGAAGATCTCAAATGGGACAACTCAGAGTATCGTGACATTCAAGTCTCGCCACAGTGGCATGAAATTAGTGATCCAAATCCTCCACACAAATTAAGAGCAAACATTGTGCAAGGAGAATACGACGACTGGATGCATTACTACGACGTGCAGTTTAGACTACTCAGAGAAGACTTCATAGCTCCACTTCGGAAAGGCATCGCTGATTACCGAGCTGGAAAAGAAGGAAGACAGATCAGAAATCTCAGAGTGTACAGAGGTGTTCGTATCGGTGGGAATCAATTCACTAGAAGTGGCTTGTGCCATACTATTAGTTTTGATGTCAGCAAATTTTGGCATGTCAATTGGGAGCACTCCAAAAGACTCATTATTGGCTCCCTGCTGTGTTTGTCTTCAGATAATTTCAGACACAAAGCAATTTTTGCCATAATTACGGATCGCAACACAAAGGACTTACAAAATGGCAAACTAAAAGTAATGTTCCAGAAAGGATCCAAAGTTGTGTTCCACCAGAAGAACCAGACCGAGTTCATGATGGTTGAATCAATTGCCTTTTATGAAGCAAGTTCACATGTCTTACGTAGCCTGCAGGTAGCTGAAGACACTTCAATGCCCTTCACAAAATATCTTATTAAGAACTCCAGCACTGTTGAATGTCCTAAATACTTGAAGATGTCTTCAAGAGATGTATTATACAACCTTAGCTTTATTATCAAGAAGGCAGTCCTTAGATACCCAATGTATGCCAAGATGTATTCTGAGGTAAAAGTACTGAATCAACTAGCTTGGCCTTCACAAGAAGATACCTTACTGGATGAGTCACAACTGAAGGCAATGAAAATGGCCCTCACGCAAGAGGTTGTGGTGATACAGGGACCACCTGGAACTGGCAAAACATATATAGGTTTGAAAATTGTTCAAGCTTTACTTGATAATCCAGACTTCTGGTCTCCCAAAGAAACACGTAGAGAGAATACTCGAAATGGTCCTCCTCAATTAGTCGAAGTTCGCACCGGTGGTCCTATTCTCATAATGTTCTATACAAATCATGCCTTGGATCAATTTTTGGAGGGCATCCTTGATCTCTATAAGGACAAATCTGATGAAAAACCCAACTTGATTCGAGTGGGTGGTAGGTGCAGAAGTGATACTTTGCAGCCATACAATCTAACTGTAGCCATGAAAAATCAAAAAATCCCTTTCCATTACCGCAATGCATACTGGGAACTGGAAAAAAAAATGGAGGATGTTGGTGAACGCTGTAAATTAGAACTGGCAAAATATTCAGATCCTATTCATGAATTTGTCTGGTTTTCAGACATACAATCTTTCATTAGTGAGCACCACCTTAGAAGTCTTAAAGACAAATATAACACACCTGAAGAAAGGGAAGCAGCATTGGAATTATGGCTTGGTCTATATGACGTACAGGAATATACTCTATTGACACCAGTGGAAATTGACGATATTCAATCGGAAGAAGAATATCAACCATCCTCAGACAGTAGTGATGATGAAAGTGAGTATGAATCTGCTAGATCAAGTTATGGTGACAGGGAAGATCAATATTCGGGAGATCATGATGTCATCAAAGACGAGCTACGAGCAAGAATGCTTGATGGCATGAAGGACATGTACACAGATATCTTTGGAGATCGCAGCATCAAGCCTGTTAAAACAAATAAGAAACCAACACTAACTCAGAGCATCAAGCGAATTGTGAAATTTGTACATTGCCGTAACTACAAAAAATTCTTCAGAGACAAGACTCATGACTTGACCAGTTCTCAATACAATGATATTGAAGCTGAAAAGATTGAAGATGTCCATCAGTTGGATCTAGATAGTCGCTGGGAACTCTACAAGTACTGGCACTCGAAATACAGGGAAAGAAAACTAGAGGAGTTGGAGCAGAAGTGTCAGCAGTATAATGAAGTTTGTGAAGATGCCAACAGAGCAAGACAAAACAAGGAGCGGTTTGCGCTGGAAAATGCTCAAATTATTGGCATGACAACCACTGGAACGGCCAAATATCAGCATATATTGCATATGGTAAAGCCAAAAATAGTAATCGTGCAAGAAGCAGCTGAAATCATGGAATCACACATTGTGTCCGCGCTGAATGCCGGCACCCAGCATCTTATTCTCATTGGTGACCACAAGCAGTTAAGACCCAAGCCAAATGATTATGATATGGTAAAGAAGTACAAATTAGACATATCTCTGTTTGAGCGACTGGTGACTAACAACTTTCCTCATGTGACGTTAGAGATCCAGCACAGGATGAGACCGGAAATTGCTGAGCTTGTGCACCCTCACATCTACCCAACCCTTCATAACCATGAGTCAGTTTTGAAATATCCCAAGGTTGACGGAATCAGGAAGAATCTCTACTTTATCAGCCACAACGAGTTGGAAAAGGCAAGCAGTGACTTGAGTCATGCCAATGAGTATGAAGCTGATTATCTGATTGCTCTGTGCAAGTTCATACTTCAAAAGAGTAATTACCAGCCCTCTCAAATTACTATTTTGGTGACATACACTGGCCAGCTATTGCTGATGAAAACAAGAATACAAAAAGAAGCCATAAAGGGAGTTAGAATTTGCACAGTTGACAACTTTCAAGGTGAAGAGAATGACATAATTTTGCTCTCTCTAGTTCGCAGCAACAAGGAAAACATTATTGGATTCTTGAAAGAAGAAAATCGAGTTTGCGTGTCACTTTCTCGTGCGCGACATGGCTTATACTGTATTGGTAACTTTAACATGCTCAAAACAACAGAGAGCATCTGGAAAAAACTGGTACCCTTTATGGAGTCCAAAGGCAACCTTGGTTATGGATTAGAAATACACTGTGCCAATCATCCAAATGAAAATTATCGGATACACCTTCCTGAAGAATTTGAACAAAAACTGCCTAAAGGTGGCTGTACTCTCCCGTGTGGGAAAAGACTGAATTGTGGCCACACATGCCCCCACAAGTGTCATCTAACAGACCCTAACCACAAGGAAGTCCGCTGTTTCAAACCTTGCATGAAGCAATGTCCAATGGGACACGATTGCAAGAATCCCTGCTGTGGACCTTGTATTTGCAAGGAAAAAGTAGAAAAAGAGCTTCCTACTTGTAAGCACAAGCACCGTGTTGAATGCTCCAAAGATATGAGTCAGTTTAAATGTAACAAAGAAGTGGAAAAAGAGATCCCAGGTTGTGGCCATGTTCTAAAGATAGCTTGTCATAAGGACCCCAAATTTGTCAAATGTTCAGAAAGAGTGGTGAAAAGGTTTCCAAGTTGTGGCCATGAAGAGGAGATCGCTTGTCACGAAGACCCCAGTGTGGGCAAGCCCACATAATTGAAGATGGGGAGAGAGAAGAAGAGAGACATTGTCATTTTGTGTGTGTGTGTGTTATAATGTAATCATGTAGGTGCACTGTACCGTTGTAGTGTGGTTTGTAGTTCAAGTGCTAATGAGCGTTGTTTGTGTGTGCGTATGGCATGAGCTGTGTGGCAGAGCAGGAACTTTGCAGCCTTTCGTGTGACTTGTAGGTGTGGTTTCTGTGTTGTAATTAAAGCTGAGTTTTGTGTTATTGTAGCAGTCTTGGTTATACATTCAATTCTTTGTGTATGCTTTCTCAAGTTTTAAATTAAGATTTAATTAACTCTATCAACTCAACCCAAGCGTGGGTTTCAGCAGGCTGGGAGTTAGAGAAGCAAGCCTTGATTCTGGTGGCAGCAACTAATTCTGCTGTCTCCAGTGCGTGTTGACTCAGAGGATTGTGTCCAGACCAACCCCCGTCAGCCCACACCCAGAATGGTCCAATGTTTGGAGAAAGTAGTCAAGGTGCTCCCCATCTGTGGCCATGAGCAAACTATAAGATGTAGAGAACAACTGTACCATGTAAAGTGCGCTAAACTGGTTCAGAAAACTTGACCTGGCTGTAACCACACCCAGTTTGTAATGTGCCAAACTGACATTTGTCTCGTGCGATGCAACAGCACTTGTGAAAAGATGTGCCCACACTTCTCTATACAAAATTCTATCTCCTGACATGGTCGGCACTTTTCATAGAATTTCGTGTAGAGAAGTGTGGGCACTTGAATGAAGTGAAGTGCTTTGAAGTAGAAAGATTTGTATGTACGATGCCCGTTCCAAGGAAGCTAAGGTGTGGCCATGTCAAACGGCTTCCGTGTGCAGACGATCCTGATAGAGTCAAGTTCTCAGAAATGGTGCCGTTAACACTACTGAAGTGTAAGAACAGCCTAGAAATCAACTGCTGGAAAGAATTGGACCAAGTGAAATGTCTCGAAATATTACCAAAGAAATTGAGATGCGGGCATGTCCAAGAAAGTCACTGCTATCAGGATATTGATGATATTATATGTCCAAAAAAGAGCTTACGAGAGCTTGAGTGCAGGCATAAGCACATGCTGAAATGCCACCTCGACCTCAGTACTATAAAATGTGATAAAATATGTCACAAATACTTGGAATGCGGAAATGTAATAGAAGTGGAATGTTACGAGAGACCTACCAAAGCTGATTGCACGAAGCCCTGCCCACTGAAGCTGGAATGTGGTCACGCATGTAAAGAGCCATGTATGAAAGAGTGTATATGCAGAGAGATTATCCTGCATTATCTTCCCTGTGCGCGTCACACTGCTCAAGTTCAGTGTCATATCAGTATAGACAACTTTAAATGTAAAGAACCATGCAAAACTATTCTAAGCTGTGGGCACAAGTGCAAGTCACTTTGCTATGAACAATGTGTGACTCAGTGTAAGGAAAACGTTTCGCTGTTTTGTGATCAAGGGCATAAAAGGGTTGCCGAATGTTTTAAGCAGAACAACAGCCTCTGTACTGAGCAGTGCACCAGATCGCTGCCATGCAAGCATCCTTGTAAGAAACGCTGCCATGAGCAATGTACAACAGTGTGTAAATACTTAGTAGAAAAGAAATACCTTTGTGGGCATACTCACAGAATTCAATGCTCCTCTCCAACAGAAGAGTATCCGTGTGATTATATTTGCCAGTATCCATTGTCTTGTAGTCACCCATGCAACGGGAAATGCTCAGACTGCTTCAAAACGAGGATACACAAACCATGCACTTCTTCCGTCCGCCTGCCACATATTTGCGGTGACAAAACTAGGCTTTCATGTTTGGGATTTAAAAGCAAGCACACTACGTCCCTTACCGGTGGTGACTACCCTGGTCAGATAATTGTATGCCAGCACAAAGAAATTTCCTGGAAGTGTTCGAATCCGCTTGAAAAATGTCGGAGTGTTTGTGATTGGTCCTGCCCAGATCAGTGCCCAAGGCCCAAGAAATGCACCAGGCTGTGCTCAGAGCTGTGTGACCGACCTTGTTGCGATGAGCCATGCTCTAAGATGATGAAGTGTGGGAAGCATCAGTGCATTGGCCTCTGTGGTGAACCTTGCATTTCTGTATGTCCACTCTGTAATTCTAGAGTGTTCAAAAATCACCTCAAAAAGGCTGAAGAGTATTCTGATGAGCAACGGTACGTCGAGCTTCAATGTGGCCATATTTTCACAGTAGCGTACATGGACCGTCACGTATCTCGTAAAAATGATCACGAAGTTAGTCTGCTGCAATGTCCTGAATGTTTCAAGCCACTGTCGTGCAGCTATCGCTATGGCAATGCAATGAAAGAGTCCTTACAAGATGTAAGAGAGGTCAAAAGATTAATCAATAGAAAAAGCAAAGAAAATAAAGATAGCTTGATCAAACTATATTATTATACAAGTGAGGAGCTTAAAATTTCTCACATTCAAATGCCATGTTCAGCACAGCTATCTGAAATTATTTCAATTGCCATGAAGAAAGTTATGTATGAGGAAAAGCTAAAGGAAGAGGAAGAGTTTTTGTTTTTTATTATAATTAAAATCTATCACCTTGTGAGAAGACGTGAGGTTCCTGAAATCGCAGTCTCCATTTTGAACAACTTGCAGGAATGGCTACTTTGTCACTTAAATAACCTCAAAGTATCTTTTCAAGTAGTGTACGATCTCCTCAGTGAATATTATAGACTCTCCTTGGCAATGGTGAAAACAACCGGCACTGACTCTGGGGCTGTCAGTAGGCATATAGACTCGTTCAATAGCAACCCTCGTTCACGAATTTCAACTGAGCTTTTTGCTAGGCTTGATTCCAGCCATGCAGGATATTTTCTGAGTGAATTAAACAAATTTCTTCCCAGGATTAGGACTGGAATCTGGATGAAGTGCAGTTTCAATCATTACTATTGCATTCCTGTCACACAGCCGGATTTCAGAATACTGAGAGTTCGTTGCTGTGAATGCATTGGTAAGTTAGTGTAGGTAAAGGATATTTACATAATTTTTTTAGATTAGATATATATTATTACTAAAATTGCTACACAAATCAAAGCTGAGCATGCTCCTTGTCCAACCTCAGAACATAGAAGATGAATTACAGTGATAGCAAGAATATCATTAATGTATAGAATTGCCACCTTTCATTCTATGATGTTTAGCAATACATTATTGTAATAACCAATTACTAAGTTCCAGAGTTGTCACCAAAAATCACAATAAATTTAATTATTCTTTCTTTCCATTGTGATGTACGTATGACCTTCTGTAGGTTCTTATTCAGCCAGCATTCGTATTGAAGTTTCAAAAGAAGTCCAACAAAAAATACAAAGAAGTGTAGATATTTCAAAGGCACGAGATAAAGGTGAGCAGAGCAATATTTATTTTGTTTTACTTCTGAGTTTTAGTTATTAATTGTTTTGTTGTTCCTTCTTGGCATTCTTATGACCTCTGACTAGAGCTTGGTAAATCTTATTACCGAGCATTGGTTAGGAGCTCTACTTGCACAGACAACTGAAAACTTAACACTATCTATAGTGGGTGCTAATTAGAATTTATAGAATAATGAGTAGTTACGATCTCAAGTACAAGTGCAAATGCAATATGTGATAACAGATCAAGTTAGACTTCCATACTCCAGAGAGCAATAGAGAAAGTATGTTGTCATAATTAACACTTAGAGGATCTGAATGCTGTTAAACTGTAGAAGAAGAAGAGCTATTATATTTCACTTTATTAGCATTAAAACTTCTTCCACAAACAGAATATATAAAAAATAATTTTTGTTTGGTTTCTTTTCACATTAGCAATCAAGGAGGAAATAGCAAGAGAACAGGAGGAAGCAGCCAAAGGAGGTATGTTGTATTTTCAGCTGAATAAGCAGTATATTGACTAAAATTAATTGCATGATACTATATTATTTAGGTTCAAGAAAGAGAAAGTCTAAATCAAGGAAAAACAAGAAAAGAAACTAATAGCTAGCTATCTTTGGTCTTTTGTTTATTTTTTTTCAAAAGAGTGAACTTTTTTTTTAATAAAATGTAATATATGTTGCACAATAAATATTCTTATTAATTCGATTCCATATTATTTATTAGGCTTTTGTTTTTGCTGTTTTATTTATTTTTGTTTAGTAGTACAAATAATGTAATTAGCTCATTGTTTGCTGTTGTTTATACCCATGAACCTTGCAGCACTTCTTTTGCTTTGTGCATTTAAAAAAACTGCTAAAAACTTCAAGTTACACTAATATAGCTAATAGCATGTAATTGGGCACTAAACTGGATTATGACTGGGTGACGATACCTTGTCCTGGTTGTAAGTTCGGGTGCATGCTGGAAACAGGTTTCCAATGAAGTGACAAATTTATTCGCTATGACAAACAGAAATGAAAATGTGGCTACATAAAAATGAATGATCATTGGTTTTAGGGGGGAGGGGTTCTAATAAAATCATGTACATTAAGTTATGACAGCAGCAGATGGTCACTTCTCCTTGATTGAAGGGTTAGTTGAGATGAGAGGGCTTGGACTAAGGATTTGGAAGTCTGTGGGTAGTCAGGTAGGTTTTGAGGTAGTCTCTTGTCTGGCTTGGCTCAGACACTGTGGTTAATAATAATTGTTGCTTTTGATGAATACCACACTTGCTGGATATATCTTTAAGAAACAATACTAATGACAACCTAAATGACATAGGATGAAGCCTACGCAGGGACAACTAAATGACTGATTTAATGACTTTGTTTGCATCAAGTCAGAACACTTCAAAGAAAAAGCCTTAATACTTCAATGTCAATATTATTTTGGGGGGAAAACAACAACAGTAAACTGCCAAACTCAGCATAAACTTCATTTTAGACACTTTTAAGGCCCTTACATTCCCACTCTATGACATGAAAGAAATAGCTATTGACAGCGTCAGCAACCTAGACTGCACTTTCTGATAGTGTCATACATGCCACTCATAAGTATCACAAGACAACTTGAGACATCAGCTCTATTTTATAAGTAATTATAGTCTTTCCTCCATGCATCAAAAAAGTTTCCCACAGCTATTTCCAGAATGATTTTTTTTCCCAGATAACTACTATGTACTTACAATATTTCTCAAATAATAAAATGCCAGCAATTTATGCCTAATCAATAGGCAGCACAAACCGCGCGCGGCCAGTGTTGTCAACAAGATTTATTTTGCCAAGCTTACGCCAATACAATGATTAATACTACAACACATCTTAACTAAATATTAATCATACCTTGCTATTTGTACCATACAGATAATAATTCAAAGTATACGAACATACTCTCGTAGTAGCTACTCTGTCATAGTACAAATATCTATAATGATGCAGAGACTCTACAGAGAAAATAAGTGATCTTGTTTGTTTGTTATTCTTACCTCTTTGCCCGTCATTGAAATGAGTGACTGGCTTGGCAGTTACCTTCTCTATTCCTCCAAGCCTTCAGGGTTTAGCCAAAGAGTTACTATCTATCAAAATCAGTTTAAGTATAACTTATAAGGAGAACAACTAAAATAATGCATATGTCTTGAATAATCAAGTTTTAAAGCAAGAGATTAATACAGCAGGCTTTCCAAAGCTAATTAAGGAGCATAGGATAGCTACTCATAATTATAAAGATCCTTGAATATTAGTAATGGAGTCCAAGTAATGGAGTCCACCAACAGAGAATAATGTCTGAAAGTGTGGCCTCAATGTTCACCAGAACATCCTCTAGCAAACTCAAAGAATGTGCCTCTTAGGACAAATAGCTATTACATTACCTCAATGGGTTGGCATATATTCGTTTTATACATTTATAGCTCTTAATATTTTTTAGCTGAATCAAGAGGAAATATAACACAAATATTGAACTCAAATATTCCTAATAAAGGACATGAAAGGACCAACATTTATGGAAATAGTCCTCTTGAGAGACATATGACCGAAAAAATAGAATTCTTGAGAGCTTTAATGAAGAAACTCAACTCAAAATTCATTACTGCTATCATTCTGATATGCCCTTGATCAAATTACACTGTTGGCTATGGTTCAATTGTTCACAGGTCACAAACAGACACTGGGAGTATTTCCTGTGTGGTTGATTAACAGTGGGTGGTAACCTAGGAGATTGATGACATCAATTTACATGGCCAGGAAGTTGAGTGGGGCCACAGAACTGGATGTGGTTTGACTTCTATTTCCTCCAATCCTCAGTTCACAGCTATAAAAGACAGCCGTGAGAAATTCTGTACAGCACAAGATAGCTACACATCAAATTCATTTTAACCAACTGACTGACAGCCATGGCTTCGACCTACTTTTATGCTGCTTTAATAGTAGCCACCTTCTTCTCCTTAGCTTCAGTTGTAGTTTCTCAAGCACCAGGAGATTTTGAAAAAAAGTGTGATCATGAAATTAATTATCCAAATGAATGGAAGGTTCTCTTTGACTCCAACAGATATGTAAAACTAGTGAAAAAGTGGGAAATAATGGATTTTGACAACGACTTTAAGACGGTAAAAAGCAATATTATGATCTCTAATTACTTTTTTAATCTTCTCTTCTCATTGTAGTTCACTTCAGTTGGAGGGATTTGCACACCTGCACTGTTCTCTTGTGAGCCGCCCCCGCAGAACAACTGGATATTTTCTCAGCTCATACACTCTCTGTCGGCAGAGGAGATCTTCGTCAACGTCTCCCTCTCAGACTGCTTCTTTCCACCTTGCACTAACCACATCAGTTTCTATATCAACGGCAGTGAAATTGACAGCTGCAATCGTGCTGATCCTACAAAATATAAGCCTTTAGTGTATACTACGAGTGAAGAATTAGAATTAGTCACGCTACTTTTATCCCAGAGAAAAAGGGCTTTCATTTCGGTATCAAGGATGACGGGTTTTGTGGTGCTTTCAGCAGAATCATCATGTACTATAGAATCTGTCCTGCTAGAAAAACCGGCCTGGTCACTTACCCAGAAAAGCCTTTGCCTCCTAAAAATGGTTTGGTGGAGTACTTTGAAGCATCTTGCGTGAATAATGCGCACAATGTAACATCACTGACAGTAGAGGCAGACCCAACTAAGGGCACATGTCGAGATGCTTCTTCTACTCCAGTGCGATGCGAATGCAACCTGGGCTACTTTGAGCAAGATGGAGCATGTATAGGTAACTGCATTATATTGTACACATTTTATGTGTGCTATATAGAAAAATATTATCCGTAATTTAATTGTATCAATAGCTTGCTCTGCTGGCACCTTTGGTGTACAAGGTGGAAGATGCATGACCTGTCCCAACAACAGCATGTCTAATACTAATGGCTCAACATCCTGCCGGTGCTTGTCTGGCTTCTTCAGAGCTCTCAATGAATCTTTAAATCAACCTTGTTCAGGTATTGTACAAGATTAGAAAGAAAAAACATAAGAAAGTTATCATTGATGTTCTTAATTCATGGTGTATAGCTCCTCCCAAGGCTGTAAAAAATTTAAAGGCGGTTGCAGAAGACAGCAGTATAGTTTTAACATGGACAAGACCTGAAAGTGGAGGAAGATTGGATGTTTATTACACCATTGCTATCTCTAACCCTAATAACCTCGGTATATGGATTGCAATCAGTGATCACTTCAAGAGCAGCAACGACAATGTGAGCTTCAACATTACTGGAGTTCTCCCAGACACTAGCTATGATGTACGAGTTGTTGCTCACAATGGCATCAGCGATCAAGACTCAGCCAGCGAATCATCCAGGACAGTGTCTATCATTGTGCGTACAAGGCAAGGAGGTATGTTTGGGTCTTTTTTTACTAAATTGAGTCATTCAGGATTACGTGTTTGTTCATAATAGCACCAGGAGTTCCTGCCTTGCATAGATTCTGTAACGTGATAATATGGAACGCACCCACTGTAACTGGTGGCACACTCACAGGATATAACCTGAGGATTGGATCTGCACCTTCGAGGCGTTTTGGTCCCAAGGACAATTTTTATGTAACCAGTGATGCAGATAAGGCTGCCAACGTGATTGTTCAGGTGGGAACTAATCATAGAGTTGAGCGGTGAAATGGTTGAGATTGTATAATATTATGCTTTTAGATTCAAGCTAGCAATGCAGCCTTTACTGGTCCGTGGTCGCAACCTCTGACAATTGGTAATACTGATGCTCTTAGTGGTGTGTAATATTAAATGACTACAGGAATTGCTATTTTCTTGTACAGGATGTGAAAATCAGTTGGGTTGCAATAGCATAGCGACAACAGTATCCAGTCCTGATGCTACATCTCCACCTCCAACATCGTCAGCCTCATCACCAGTCAGTACTCCAACTTCTTCTCCGAGCATGCCCACACCTTCTCAAGCTTCTACAACTCCTCCATCACCACCTCCTTCTACCACGTACCCAGCTGTGTTTGGTCTTGTCCGGATCTTCCAGCACCTTCAAATGGTAATGTCTCAGTTTCAGGAGCCCTAGCCGAGTACTCGTGCGATGATGGCTATGTCCAGCAAGGAACTGAAGAAAGAGTTTGCACAATGGTGGGTTGGAGTGGAACTGCTCCGTCTTGTATTCGACCATGCAAAGGTATAATAAGAATGGCCTTAAATGTTAATGGTTATATTTAAAAAATGATTTTAATTCTTACAGTAAACCAAACCCATTTCCTCTTAAATGGATTGCAATATTTCAACAACAGTCATGTAAAGCTACAGGATATTGGAGTGGGTAATAATGCATTACGATGCTTGACCCCATCGTCCGACTGCTGTAGATATTGAAAAGGATCTCTGCTTGCAACCTCCGATTAAGTGAAGTGTTGCAGCTTAAGTGTGTTATAATCGTACTGTTCTAGCCTAGACTTTTCTTTACAGTCTGTTATGGGTTTTTATATGAATTACAGGTTAATGTCACTCACTGATGAATCTGCCATTTTTATTCATCATTCTACGGTTATAAGTCAATAACTTTACAATTTTTACTTCCACTTTATGTCAAAACAAACAAACAAATAAACTAACATTCTCTCAAATATAACCACTGCTTCATATTTCACTGGCAACAAACTTGGGAAAGTTGGAATAGACTGTAAAGAAAAGTCTAGGCTAGAACAGTACGATTATAACACACTTAAGCTGCAACACTTCACTTAATTGGAGTGACCCAATCTATTACCACTTGACGAACAATACCCATTAGTTCTTATTTGCCTTGGATTCACAGGATGAGATTTTGACTTTTAGCAAAACTTCAGTCTTCAGCAGAACCAACGACTTTGTATTATACATGTAGTCATCGTTGTTGCCCTCTGTTGTTTTATCTACATACTAGTTTATTTTTACTAGTGGTGTGCTTCAGTACAAATATAGAGTGAGTAGATTAGCGACAAACCAGAGTTGGAGTTAGTTACTTATCAAATACATTAATAATTTTATCCACATTCAATCATTTAGCTACTGCCTATGCGATAGTCCCTACCAGATTATGCTAGCATTTATTCTGGAGTAATAGACATGAAATTGCATAGTGGAATAATTCTAAAATAATATAAACATTTTTAAAATAGAAAAATGAGAGTATTCAGTACATACAATCCATAATTGTAAAAGAAAATTAATAGCGTTTTTTTCTTTTATATACAACGGAAGGACATAAACATTTAGAAATGTGGTTATAAGGTAATACAGGAGCATTGTCTGCTGAAGAATCTCTTTTAAGAGGTTTCTCTTTTTGAACAACTCAATTAGCTAACACACTGCATCAGAATTGACCAAATCAACCTACTAATTTGAAGAGAGAAGGTACAACATCCATGCTGAGCATCATTAAAATTCTTTAATTCATATTTTCTCAAAATGTCTGGTAAGGTTTCCCACATCTGAACTTTTTCAGCTGCATCAGAGCATGTTTCTCCATTCATGAAAAATTTTGTGCTGACATTCAAAGTTTTCACTGAGAGATTAGCTAGCTCTATTGAATCCTCTAGCTATATTCAGTAAAACATAAGTGAGACTGATACCTTTACTCATCCATTTCATGACATACCAACTTTATATAGCTACTGCAATCATAACTATTTCACTTATTTCTAATTAGAATGATAAGAGAATAATAGGAAAATTTATGGAATAATATGTTATTCTTTTGGAATAATAACAAAAATGTTTTGGGATTAAAAAATGATTAATTCTAAAAATTTCGAGCATAGGCCTTACTGTGTGACCAAGAGTTCACTATAAATAGGCCAGAATTTGACACTTTATTACCTTAGCTGAAGACCAAGCCTTGTATTCACTGTGGTGAAGTCACACCTGCTGATGGCAAATACTTTTGAAGGCATGGTTACTGGAATGTATTACACTTACAACAGCAACAAGAGATTCAACATTTAGTTTTGCCACATATCCCATTGGCTGGAATGTTTACTCACTTCGTAGTGTTTAGATTCACTTCACTAACTTTCCATATTAGTGTCATTGTTATTGTTAGGATGTAGCATCAGCATAGTGATGCCTGTGGCATTTACAATGTTAACCCATTTATTTGTCTGCAGGGCAATCTCAACCCGCCTATAATAAGTGTCCATTGACAACCATAACAAAATCATAAATTAATGCATAATATGTTGATAACTAGCTCTAAAGTCTCATAATTTCTTTGTTAACTCTAATTATCAAGACAGTTTACAGATTTTGTTATGGTTGTCAATGGACTCTTTTCAGGCTTTAGGCTAACGGGCATCATTTTCAAAATGGATTACATGTACTATTAGGACTAAAAATGCTGATTGCTTTGGGCACACGAAGTCATATAACGAGTGATACAAAGCTTGCTTTCTGTAATAATGTCTGAATAGAAAATATTGCTCTAACGAATAGTATTTATTATTTTACAACATTGGTGTGCGTATTCACTCAAAATGTTCTCTACCAATTACTTTATTAACTTAAGATCCCTGCAGACAAATACTTTTCTGACTTTGCATATAGCTATATGCCACTATAATGACCTGATAAACACTGCCTGAAAAGTGTCCATTGACAATCAATCTAATTACCAGGACAGTTTATGCATTTTGTCATGGTTGTAAATGGACTCCTTTCACCCTGTGAAAGCTATGTGTGTTCGTTATTGCAGCCTCTTCACCAGTGTTGTTTTGGTTTAGGGATTCCAGATTTTCTTAGTTTTAGTTATTCATACTAAAAAAAGTATCTTGAATGCATTGTTTTAATTTTTTCCCAAATTTTCCCGGAAGATTTAGTTAGTTTTTGGTTTTTCTTCAATATAGGTTTGGTTAGTTTAGCTGTTGTCTTTCAAATTCTTCAATGAGATTGCCTTATAGAAAGTAGTACTGGTAGTTTTCCCAAATAACTTCAAAAATAGTATATTTCTATGAATTGGGTATTATAATTCAAGTATGATATATTTTATATAGCTAGTTTAGAGAATAATTACTTGATTGCATTTTATACCTTCATTAATGATAATGACATGTGAATTGTTCACAATAAAAGTTGGTTTTATCATCCACTCTACTGGTAGTTTTAGTTATTATCGAATTTACTGTATTCTAAAATATTTAGTTTTAGCTTTTTCATGTTCTCTACAACCTAGTTTTAGTTATTCTTACTAATAAAATACCTCAAAACTAAGGGGTTTTGGTTTTAGTTAACTAAAACAACACTGCTCTTCACTCTGTAAAATAGAGCTCATCCAATCTTGTCCAATGTATACACACTCTGTCACTTTAATTGTTGACCAATATTAACTACTTGCTATAGTTCATTTGCTTGCTTTTACTTTTAAGTCTATTTAAATAACTTAATTTCAACATCCATTCTTCAAGTTTAGCTATCCTCCGCCTATCAAAGGACATCACTGGAGCTATATCTTTATACAATTTTCTGAATTGACAAAGTACACGTGCATTCAGTCGCCATCCATTATTACCAGTTCCTTATTCATAACCAATTTTCATAATTATAATTTGACATTATTATTCCAAACTGTTGTTGATAATAAAAAAAATATGCACACAAAGAGTTGATTGAAAGTGAATGTTATATGGAATAATGGTTGGGGGAAAAATACTAGTAAAATGTACACAGAATTGATGAAATACTTGCCACAGTCTACACCATAAAATTATAATAATAACAACTTGATCAAGAAGGTCTTTGAATAGAATTTTGAAGGTTCCTTTTCTTTTCTTTTTTTGGTCTACAGAAATAGAATGATTTTCTATATAATTATTGAACCATTGACATTATACATGGTAAAGTGCCTCCATCTACTAATACAAGTTCTGTAGCATGGAATTGTGGTGGCAAAACAGAAATCTCACCAGAGCCTCTACCACTCCAAAAGTATCTAATACCCATAGCTATTCGGTTTGAACCTACCAGTAACTATAGAATGGTAAAGGGTTTACAGCATTCTCTTCCATCATCACCATCTGGTATAATGCAGCCATAAAGACCAGTCCCTGCATAACCAAGAGATTGCTGATTACTGTTAAGTCTGATATAACGTCCAGCGCGATTTCTGAAGAATGGCTCTCCGTCGGATCGTTTTCCCACATTTGTCCCATTTGGATAAGTGAATTCTCCTCTATTTGGACTCCTGCAGCATGCTCCAAAAGTTGTGTGACATTTAAGTGCATTATTACCAACTCCTATATCACCACCATTCACCGTCGTCGTCTTCACTCCCTTAAATCTGATTTCCACAGCATCTACAAAGACAAAATGTACCAAAAATCAATTAAAACTAGCATGTGCACGTACCTTGGCTAATTTAAACATATGCTGGTTGCTGAATACAATATTAATTATTATGTTATAGTGAAGTGGTGGTGAGCTAACAAGCCAAGCTAATGATTATACAGCATGCCTTACAAAATGTTACATACTTTACCAGTTGTAAACATTCAGGACATTAAATTCATTAAAAATAGAGAAGAGTACACCTGATGTGACAGCATTGATCATTATATCCTCCAATGTCTTAATGGAAGCTTTTCTGTTGTTATTGGTTATGTTATTTGTGCAACATACATAATTGAGTTAAGAAAGAGCCAAGAGTGACACAAGGTAAAAAATAGTTCCGTGAGCAGATTACTTAAAATACTGATAAGCTAAATAAAGTGGTTTAGAATAATGCAGTAGGATACAGTATAACTTAGCTCCTACAAAGAGGCATTGGCATTCAGTATATTATTTCCCTATCACTCGTATATCAACAAAATTGCAACCAGCTTGATAAATAGACTGAATACTAGGATTTATAATAATAATAATAATAATAATAATAATAATAATAATAATAATAATAATAATAATAATAACTAGTGATGTGCTTCAGCATATATGGCAAGCGAGCTGATCTGACTGAAATTTAAATGCTAGCTGTTTTTGTTAAATATTTCTGTTTAGTTTATTGCTACTCTTTAGCAACACACAACACTTTTATACATACTTGTTCACTGGATATAGCAGCTCAAGACATGCGTTGTATTCTCTTCATGACTTGACTATTGGACAAAGGATTTTCAAGGGGTAAGCAATCAAATTTCCGAGGGTGGGGTAAGGATCTCTAAACTAACGGTCTTAGTTTAAGCTAGTTGCTTTTCCAAGTACACTCTGTTCAAAATGCTCTATTGTTCCAGGGCTCTAGTAAATATAGCATTATGTTGTATTGTCTTAGTGACTAGACTATTGGACTTTGGATTTTCAAGTAAGAACAAATCTGTTACGTAAGGTGTAGAGTTATGACCAACGGCGCATTAACGAAGTTAACTTACCACCACCACTAAATTTTTTTAATGAACTCAACTAACTTTGGAAAACTTAACTGCGAACGTCTCTCCTATTCTGTGTCCGTAGCTCTTAGCTGTTTTTCTTTTCCTAGCATTATTTCAAAGTCTTTTGTCCCGAATTTCTTGCACCCGTGCTAATGTTTATGTTATAAGTAGCCTCCGGGGGTGGACACGCATTAACCACTTTAAACTTTGCCATATTATATATAATAAATATATATATATATATTACCAAAATCTCAATTGAGACTCGTTAGTGAGAGTCTCGCTTCGCTCGCCCAATAATAATAATAATAATAATAATAATAATAATAATAACAATAATAATAATAATAATAAATCTATTCACTGACGATAATTTTATTTTTTTAACTGACCTGAACATAGCTGTTTTCCAACACAACACGCAGGTAGTGGTTCTGTAGTAGTGATAGGCTCTTCAGTAGTGGTAGGTTCTTCTTTCTCAGGAGTTTCAGTTTCTTTCTGAGACAATTCCTCTTCTTCATCAGGTTCAGTTTTTTTCAGAGTCGATTCTTCTTCTTCATCAGGTTCAGTTTCTTTCTGAGTCGATTCCTCTTCCTCACTAGGTTCAGTTTTTTTCTGAGTAGGTTCTTCAGTAGTAGTAGGTTCCTCAGTAGGTTCTTCAGTAGTAGTAGGTTCCTCAGTAGGTTCTTCAGTAGTAGTAGGTTCCTCAGTAGGTTCTTTAGTAGTAGTAGGTTCCTCAGTAGGTTCTACAGTGGTACTGACAGGTTCCACTGTAGTACTAACAGGTTCAGTAGGTAACTCAGGAGTCTCACAGATACACTCTGGAACTGGTGGGCAAGTGGCTACAGGTGCACAGTCTGGAAATAGAAAGAGGAATGGTCATCAAAGGCACAAGCATACATAAGCCACCAAGAAAGCCAGTTGGTATATCAAACAACAGCAGGTTTAGACACAATCAGCGAAGTAAGTTCCCAGTAGATAAAAATCGAGTCTTGTCATTATTGGCTTAATTGGCAAGCGAGCAAGACTCTCCCTGTTCATAACCCACTCCAGATTTTGCTGCAAGTTCAGTATTAATATATACTTACTAATAGGCAGAGGAGGAGTGGGTTCCCAGTCGCTGTAGGCCACGTTATTCTTGACTCTAATCTATTACCATAACATGAACAAACGGATTGTAGAATTATTGAATGAAAAGATAGAATAAATGTCCTAGTGAATGGACAATCTAACATTCTTACTGAACAGTTCACCAATTGTGAGTAAAACTTACTTGTACATGAACATTCTGTTCCCTTTGCAATTCATTTGTCAAATGAAAGTTTTCTCTCTCACTGTATTCGTAGACTTTCTCTTGTCCCATCTGATTGATAAACTTTAGTTCATACAACTGTAACACTCCTCTGATCTGAATGGGAGGCTTCCAGATCACAACCGTGCACAGTCGCTTCAGAATAGGCGGGTCTGGCACTGCAAAATATTATACTTATTTTAAAACTTAAGGCGGTGGAGAAGTACTGCAATTAGTATAAGTTGTAGGAAACAATATAAAGTATTAATGCACATGTTGTAGACTTCATTCACTTTACACACCTGTGCAAAGAAATGATAACAATGAGAGAGTGAAAAGTGATTGTGTTAATTCAGAAGTAATTGAAACTTCAGGGGCAAATTTTAGGGGAGGATTGATCGGTGTCGTACGAGCCCCCCTTTATTTAGAATGAGCTCGAGCTCATTTTTTTTGCTACTTTATTTCTTATCGGCAAGTGGAAATAAAAGTATAGCTAACTGCAATAGCTTTTTGTTCGTCATTCCCCCCCCCCGTCTTCCAGTATAATTGTGATCTTCTACTCTACTTATTAATATGCTGAGCCAGGATATTTACTATTAGTCCTTATAATAAGGAGTAAGCTGGTGTGTTAATTATTGAGAGAATGAATATTAATTTTGTAGGAAATTATAGCAAACTTTACTCCTTAAGTAGCTAGCTATTTCACCCTGACTTGAAAATAACCTCCCCCCCCCCCTCAAAATTCCTAAATCCGCCCTTGAACTTGGATTATATTTAATGTCTCCCATAACATATGCAAAAAATATATAATAAAAAATAAATTTGAACAGCTTGTGCCTCTTAGCAGTTACCATAACTAAATTAAGTGTTTGTTTTTTTCCCTTTAATTTCTGATAATATCACCTTATAAAACACTCTATCTTGCTAAGAAGCTAGATTTATATAGAAATATGACATACCTCCTTCACTTGTCTGGATAGTTGCTTTAATGGTCCTGTCATTCAAACTCTCTGGCTCTTGGTCCGACACATGGTTGTGGGCAGTGACAGTCACTTCGTAAGCAGTGAACGGCAGTAGCCCAGACACAGTGTATGTATTTTGGCATCCATTGCCAGTAATGTTAGTACAGGTAGGGTTGTCACTATGTGGCTGCTTTCTATGACATACTGTGTAGTATAAATTCATCAAGCTTCCTACTGCAGGACAAGTCCAGGTAACAGTAACGGTGGTGCTAGTTGCGCTCAGATCTAGATTACCAGATGGAGATGGAGGCCCTGTGTACATAAAAAATGATTTATTAAGACCTTTATCTATCATAGAAGCCTATCAACATGCGGTGCTTATACCAATGATGTTTTAATCATCTTCCCTGCTTCAGTCATGAAGACAAAGGGGCCATTTTCATGCAACTTGTACTTATACAATATTCTAGAATGATAAATTAAACTCACTGCCTTCTCCTAATAATACTAAACATCACTTCCATAGAGATACGTTTATGTCTTGAATAATTTAACAGATTATAACCAATCAATCAATTAATCAATCAAATCAACCAATTCAATAATCAACCACTTAATCAAATTATAAAGCTTGTGTTTTTTTTATTCATTCATGATTACACATACAGCAGTTTCAACATTGATCACAGGTCAAAACTATAAATAGATTATAATGAGAGTACTCATAATAATACATTACACTCCATGAGGTGTTATAGCCTCATATCCACTTTACTCTACACATTATCAGTCTCACTTACTATCACATTGGCCATGTATTGTACTAGTTGCTGGTCTGTAGTATTCAGGGATACAGGAACAGGAAGCTGAGGCTGGCCCACTCCCACTGTTGAGAGGACACGGAACACAAGGTACTCCCGCACTAATGGAATAATTATTCGCAGAACAGGCTACAAGAAATAAGCACAACATAAATTATAAGAATTGTAGACAATACTAGAGATCTCAGTATGAATTACTAATACTACATCAGTTGCATTGTGTTGGGTAAGTACTGTAGACGTGTGTTGTAAAGCATCCCCCCCCCCCCCCCCCCCCCCCCTTATATATCCAAATGGTAAGGAAGTGGGCACTTAATGAAAAATATAGGCGCTTCAGCATTTGGTAGTCTAAAGGATGGGGCTGAACCAACCCACGTCTATGGTACTGCCCTTCCCTTCAATGATCGTGGGCACTTTAGAATTATACATTAATCATTAAGGAGAAAAATTAAAATAATTTATGAAGTACCTTTTTTTTTTACTAACAGAAACCATTGTAATCCTCAGGGTAGCTAGCTAACAGCATAGTCTGGCACGCCTAGCCCCTCCACAGGAAGTTAGGAGCAGAGCGATTAGATAGAGTGTCTGGTTAGTGATTCAAGTTCACAGTAGTGATGAAGTTTAGGTGGCAGTATAGCGTGGACTAAACAAAGTTTGACATTTGTGAAAAAAAGTAGCACAAGATTGAAAGTAATAGCAATTTTTTCTTGTTCTAACAGCCAATATTGTTAATTAAGACTTAACCCATTTCGACTTCTTGCTGAAGTCCTCCTTAGGGTCAACTGAAAGTCGAACTAGAACGAGAAAAATTTGCTATTATAATTATTTTAGCTGAGAATGACTGAAAGATTGAAAGTGTGAAGTTTGAACTAAGTCTAGAAAAAACCCCTCTCTCTCTCTGCCCTGTTGATGCAACAGCAGAAAAGGTTCAGTTTGATTACAGTAACTTAATAAATACTTGGAAAAAAAAAAGATGAACTATATCAAAATAACAAATTAAGAAACACCACAAAAAAGGCATATTTTTAAAATCTGTTTTTATGTAGTTGATATAAAAATAAAAAACGTTGACACCTTTTATTTTTAGATATCGTTACCTATGTACTTGTTAGAAACATTCAGAATTTCTGCTTTATGCAGTCTTAATAATAAGTAAGCCCCTGTCTTAATTAGCGAATTACCCAAAACCAACTTACGCTTGCACTGGCCATCATATAGTTCGTATCCAGGGTTACACTGGCAGCTAGCATCCTTAGACTTCAGTGAGCATGTCGAAGTATTGATAGTCAGATCAGATTCAGTAAACGCATTGTCCACGCAACTTCCTATCACAGTAGCTGCACTATTCTTCACTGTTTCTGGAAGCTGCACTAAATTCGTAACTTTACAAGGGCACACGCTGTACTTGACAGTGATTCTTACAAGATTGCAACAGAAGAAACTGGAATGGGCCGGCTCTTTCACAACAACATAAGCCCAGTTCATGCCCTTGGGTTTTGTTATAGACCGTGGAATGCCACCAGCACCAACAACCGTGTTACAATTTGTGCCCACTTTTAGTTCGTTATCTGTGAGGATATCACTAGAAAATTTGACACAAAATTCAGGAGAAACAGATCCAAATTGTAGTATCGTCACATTCACAGAAAATATGTCCACATTTGAAATGTTTAATCCCGGGAGATACACTCTTGACTGGGGTCCTCCAAAACCACACATTAAAGGGGTATATCCACATCTTAAAGTAGTCGTTTCCACCTGTAGTCATGGAAAATATGTGCTAGTAATTAAATATCTCTTAGCTAATTTGTTTATAATGTATTTATTTATTCATAGAGTCTTATAAGAACACTCATTTTTTAGGGCTAAGCAGCAGTAACATCACAATAAGACTACTTAAATCACCCTGTGCTGCTTGATTCAATACAAGGAATAGCATAATATTAGGGATGAATTTTGAAATAGTATAAACACACCAATCAAATATACTGGCTCTATACTTATCAGCAGTTGATGTTGACCAGTTGATGTTGACCATTTGATAAGAATATTCAGCCTATCATCACCACATAACAACCTACATTTTGTAGTTTCCACTGCGGTCCGTCAACATAAGCATAATTGTCGAACAGGATTCTCTCGCCCTGCCGTACAGTTTTATCCAGCACAATTTTTTCGCAAGCCGAGTCGCCGGGTAGTGACACACCCGGACACACCGAATAGATCCCGGCGAATGCAGAGAAGAGAGTTATCACCAGCAAGTAAGACCGCAACATTTTCAACCACTCGGGGAGAAGCGCAGTCAATTGCTGATCGCACCTCAATTTATAGCTAGTCTATCTTTTAACGCATGCGCGTACAGCTTTTTATTTAATTTTTTTTTATTTATTGATATAATTTTTTTTAAACTCTCAAATAAGTACTTATTAATTAAGTAAATCATACACTTAAATAAATAAATTATTATGGTGAAGTAGTAGCCATAATAGTTCTGGTATAAGGATTTAACACTGGATCTACACTACTGCCAGAAAGATCCATGGTATTTTGCTCAGCAAAAAACTGACAGAGAGTAGGCTCCAATTGCAGAGCACCCACAAACTGCTCAAAAGACAGTCTCCACTCAGTGATGTCACTGTAATTTGCTGTTCTAGAAAGGGCCTGTTGAAAGTCTTCATACCCATTACTTGATTCCAGTTCCCCTTCCCTGTATGGAGGGACATCATGACAGCTTGGTTCCACTGAGTGTGATGATGATTTGTCATTCATTAACATATGAGAATTAGCGGCCGCAGAACCACTGCTTGCAATAACCTCAGGGCGACCTCCACCATCAGACTGTGGTGCAGTCACATGACTCAATCTAGTACAATTTGATGAGTGATGATCGTCTAATTCATTCATCGGTTCTTCGTCACTATTTGATGGATTACAGTTGGTTTCAGAAGTCGTGTCTAAATCTTGAACTCTGATAGAATCTCGAATAGAATTCTTATCTTGAATAAAATCTTGATCTCTAAAATAATCATGATTTCTAATAGAATCTTGACTTCTAATAGCTTCTTGATCTCTAATAGAATCTTGATCTCTAATAGCTTCTTGATCTCTAATAGCTTCTTGATCTCTAATAGAATCTTGATCTCTAGTAGAATCTTGATCTCTAGTAGAATCTTGATCTCTAGTAGAATCTTGATCTCTGACAGATAATTGGTCTATAGTAGAACCAGCACCTCCATCACCTTTGTCTAGCTTGCTGGAGACATGCTCTCTCTCCAGTGAGTCTCTGTTTGCTGCGGTTGAGTCTGTGAATCCCAGCAGGAACTTGGCCAGCCTTCCCATTGCTTCAAACAAATCCTCCTCATCAGCAGAGCCTTGAAGGAGCGTGTACAGAGTCTTACACAGTTGGATACACTCGCCCTGAGGGAAGACAAGCAAGCTTTGGTTATGGGATAGAGCTATCACTAACAAAAGTATTACCACAGCAAACATGGTAAGAGTGCACAAGATTGTATATAAGACAAAAATATTAAAAAGTTTCTTCGGGATCAGATGGTGCCTCTACTGATGATAATAGTATCAGAATAATATATTTTTTTTTTTTTTTTTTAAACTATTATAATTTTTTCTTCAATATATATATTCAAGGATAAGGAGATACTTGGGATTTTCTGAACACATACCTGGTCAAGATAGCGTGGGACAAAGGACGGCTCCAGAGGTACCACTGTGCTACCTCTACCTCCTATGATATAGCAATCAACAACAATAATGATAAACATAATAATAATAATAATAATAAATAAATAAAAAAGAAAAAAGATAAAAGAAAAAAGAAAAAAAAAAGGAGAGATGCAGCAGCCATACCATCAATGTTTTAGGTCATTATTTGCAGGCAGAATGTGGGTTGTGTTGGTGTATACAACACATGTACATGTAACACTATAAACATACATGTGCATGGACACACACAAGTGCATGGACATATATGTGTGCAAGACATACATGTGCACAGATATACATTAGAGGTGCACCGATAGAAGATTTTACCGATATACCGATAACCGATATTTTATCTAGAATCAAGGCCGATACCGATAACCGATAGATATATTCATTGAATTTTGAAAATTTAATTTTTACATAATTAGAAGTACAATGGTACTCGTTTAGAGTCTTCAGTGTCAGGAACAAAGCAGTGCCAAATTGGCGACCTCTTTTTAGACATCGTAGTTAAGTTTCTTTGTCTTACGCCATCTAAGAGCAAGCAGAACTCATCCGTTCAGTGTCCACGCGGCGAGTACAAAAATATTTCTATCGGTTAATTATATCGGTACGGCGGGTAGTGTTGACGACCGATACCGATATCGAAAAAGTAGGCCGATAAACCGATAAACGATAGACCGACAGATTATCGGTGCACCTCTAATATACATGTGCATGGACATACACATGTGGGAGTATACATGTTTGTTGATGTGTCCCACCTGTAGTGGCAGCCCATATGTCCTCCATGCCTCCATTTCCTGCCACTCCCCTCTCTGCATTCTCACTCTGAGCTTCACTGTCACTTGCTGTAGTATAAAGACAATAAACAAATCTATTAATAGACTCAATGCTTACCACCACAATATATCCTCAATTTATTCCACCCTAGATATCTTCACAATGATATTTTTAGGTACATGACCCTTGAAATAACTCAAGATATTTCACACTGTTATTTCAGGCTATACTGCAGCTCATTACCCCAGTAGTTATAGCAACTGGCCAAACTTTCAATTTTCTGGGTTTTACAGCTACCTTCCTCTGGTATACCTTCCTCTGGTATACCTCCCTCTGGTATACTTTCCTCCTGTATACCCTGCTCTTTACCCTGCTCAATAGGGTTAGAGCAGCTGCTAAAATATCAGCTGGGGGTGTGGGTAGCCCCTACAACCAACTTTACCTGCGAGTTACCCTTCCTCTAGTACTAACTATAGTAGTGAGGGTATCTAGTGTGGAATAAACCACTTATTACACTTGTCAGAGTGTTATGGCAAGATATTTCACTCTCAGGCTTTATTTTCACTCAGCCTCTGGCTCATGAAAATAAATTAGCCTGCTCATGAAATATTTCGCCATATCACACTCTGACTCCTGTGTAATAAGTATTATATATCCTCAATATAATATTCTCAATATATCCTCAGTGCTTTTATTGGAAACTTTTTCCTTATTCTCTGCATCTCAAATGGCCTACACACCCACCTACACAACATGCTGCAGCCTTATGCTTATACATGTATCATTGTAACAATTTACGCAAAGTCAGCATCCAATAATAATAATAATAATAGTAATAATAATGATAATAATAATAGTAATAATAGTAATAGTAATAATAATAATAATAATAATAATAATAGTAATTGTAGTATTAATAATAATAATAATAATAACAATAACAATAATTATAATAATAATAATAATAATAATAATAATAATAATAATAGATGCATTCTCTCTCTTCCATAGGCTTTTCTTTAATTCCCGGTGGCAACCAAATATTTTTAATTCAGTATTATTAAAAAAAAAAAAGCCTGTGAAAGAGAGAGAGTACATCTAATGAGTAAAAGAAGGCTGAGAAAGAAATTGTGAACTATATAATAATAATAATAATAATAATAAATCATGTACCATAATGTTGGTCTCTGAGCTTCTCATAGTCAAGCTTCACATGAGGTTGCACAGCCGTGAGTTCAGTTAAGTGGAGGATGTAGAGAAGTTTGAGACGGTTTTGTAGTGAAGAGCGACTCATGATTCCAAACAACAGACAGAAACTCTGGAAGGACATCTGTCCAGTCCCTGTAGTGTCTACCAACTACAAACACCAACAGACAGACAGGCAGACAGACAGACAGACAGACAGACAGACAGACAGACAGACAGCCAAATGTTGAAGCACCCAACAAGTTCTGTTCTAATTATTACATTTTATTCATATTAAAAAAAAAAATTTTCACAGCAAAAAGGTAATAGGTTGTGAGGTATGTAATGATGTTCTCTTACATGAAAAGCTCTCCCAGCTATTTCTACGGCGTGTTCCCCAAACCCCCAAGGAGAGAGATGTCTGAAGATCATGGTGAACCTCTCCTGGTCGATGGTGGGCTCTTGCTTCGTAGTGGAGGAGCCAGCCAGTTGGAATGAAGCTCCGCCTCCCCAAAAGACTGTCTGGCGATGGCCTTCCTATAAAGAAGAATATCATACATACGTAATACACAAAGTTATTTGCATTACAGAGTTGTCACTATTTCTAAGGTCAAATTTGATCCAACGAGAATTTTAATTGATTTTCAAAGTTCAATATACGGGCATTGCATGTGTTGAACATGTGTACGTACGTGTGTGTGGGTGTAGCTGATAAATTAATGAGTGTGGTGCACGTGTGTGTGTGTGTGTGTGTGTGTGTGTGCGTGTGTTCCCATAATACTCTGGTAGAGTATTTTTTCTGTATATTAGGAAATATGAGTTTTTGAGTCAACCAAATCAATGGCAGACTGTACTACAAGCAGATCACCTGATGTGATAGCATAGCTTAATTATATCAGATCCAATTATCTTACATATGTACATACACTGCTACATGCACACAAGATTGAATGAAGAATAAATAAAGAGAGCTCTATCTACGACAGAAAAAATATAAAAGATACTTATTTTAAAGTCTCAGCAAACGCAATCATTAATGAATCTATGCTACTTACTTCAAACCATTTGAATAGAACCTCCAATTCTTTCCTGTTGAATTTTGAGTTGTCCATTGTTGATCTGAGAATGGACCTCCTGGTGGAGTCCATGAGGTTCTTGCCCACTTCAAAGAGAGCTGTGTTCCTCATGTCCTCCACCACCTGGTTGGTGATGATGCTGTAGGTTTCACTGGCTTGCTTGATGAGTTCTGTCACCAAGATGGGACTAGGTCTCTGGAGACAAGATTATAGCACACACACACACACACACACACACACACACACACACACACACACACACACACACACACACACACACACACACCTTGACATACATACTTGATACATGAACATACTGTAAATTAACACATGCATGTACACTGTATAAAAGTATTCGTCCCCCCCCCCCCCCAATTACTTTATAACATTTAAATACTGCAAGGGTCTCTTTTACAACTCTCATGCTCTCTTAAAATCTAATAAAGTTGTTTTTGCTCCTCCGAGGTTCTTTTCCTGTGCAGCTCTGATTTACACATGCACTTACATACCATGCACACACTTCTAGTGTCATAACATGTATAAAATATGCAATATTAAATATTACCACACAATGCACAGTTGCCATTGAGAAACCATCACATAGTGATCAAAACAAAGCATGTGCAGTCTCCAGTATTCATTAATTGTCTGCACGGGATCTCAATCCTGATAAGTAAAAATTATCCCTCCTGAGTAATACACCACATCAATGGCATCCTTGGAGAGAAAGGAAAAACTGCAGCACCTCTGCGGCTGGCTACCGACTCTTCCGTCTCTCCCAGCCACAATGTCACACACAGTGGGTGTCAGTGTAAACACAACTCACCTTATGGTGCTCCTCGTCCAGCACTTTGCTTCCCTGAGAGGGCCTCTTACCAATACTAGGATCAACAAACACATATTGTATTTCAATTAATAAAAGTCAATACTGATTTACACACAAACACTCTTCATTGAGGTTAATCGTGTGCGTATGTTTGTGTGTGCACATGAAGGCTTACTTGGAGAGGAAGTTGTTGAGAATGGCGATGGCTTCTGCCTCGTCTGAACTGTCCATGATGTCATGAGACACAGTCTTCAGCACCATCAGAGCCACCTGGAATAGAACCTGCCCACCACAGGCAACATGCAAGTCAGCATAAAGACCTGCTCTGCTGAAATCATAACTGGCTTATCAATGTACACGCGTATCTTAATATGGTATAAAGAGTGGCTCTTCCTAGATCAGCTAACGAGTTTTAGAATCCATATATTTCACTAGTTCCATCAGAAATTGAGACTCGTGGCCTATCAAAATCTCATTTCTTCCACAGCCAACATTTTAAAGCTAATGTATAGAGATAATTCAATTCCAATCAATTGCTCGTTTTATTACAATTGGAACTATAGTTTTTTTTTACCACACAGTTCAATTGAATGGTAAGTAGTTCCAATTGCTTTATTTTTGATCACTCAATTTAACAAACTGTGCATTATTTATTCCCAATCAGTTCGTGGAAATTCTTTCCGCAATGCACACTAACACAAGAAAAAAGGCTTTTAAGTCCCTGATCCTCAGAGATTTAGTTTTGAACTTACAGCATGCATTTGTGTTTGAAGATTCCTTGTCCATTTGACTGTTTATCACAGCTAGGCTAGTTCAGGCTAATAACTTACACATAATCTACTAGATGGATATATACAAGCTATATCTGCCATACTGTGTTTAGCAAAACATTTTTACGTAATCTTCCCCTTTAACTGATAAATGAGAAAAAGAAATTATATATATGTATGTAGTATATATACTGTATATACATATATGACACTAGGCTTCTAACCTTGACTCCACTGACGAAGAAGCAGTCAATGATGCAGACTGCAACAGAGCTGTCCATCACAGACAGGAAGAGGGTGAGGAACCAGCCAAGAGAGATCATGGCTAAGATCTCTAGCTTGTATTTGAGTAACTGGTACAGCTCTGGCAAGTGCTTCTCTGTCAACCTTTCAAATACCACTGGATAGAGAATAGTAATAATAATAATAATAATAATAATAATAATAATAATAATAATAATAATAATAATAATAATGATAATAATAATAGTAATAGAGTAATGGAATGAATAAGATGGCAAATTTGTAAGGAAGCAAGGTGAACTGATCCAATAGCCCCTCCCTCCCTTCCTCCCACACATATGCTTGTCTACATACAAATTTGCTATAATGTATATATTCATTCTCTCACTTGCTTGATTGGATTAATTCAATTTTGAAATTCGCCATTGAATTTGCTGTTACACACCTCATTCCTGTGATAAAGAGAGTGAGTGTCTATAACCCCTTGTGTACGGAGTGTCGTCCTCTCAACACCAGGAGAGCGAGCTCTCCCGTTGCATAACATGCATGGAACTATAACGAGTCTTTGATTGCACCATCCACTGCATCTAGCTTAACAATTAATTAGGTGCGACAAATTAGCACGGCTGAATACAGTGGCAGATGTTCCCACCGGCAAACAATAAAATGTTACCTATAATATTTAAATTTTTTAATTATTGGCAAACAATGAGATTAAGAAATCAACAATTTCATTACTGACGAACTTGCCCAAGCCACACAAGGAGTCAGAAAGAGCAAGTAAGAGCTAAGGCATGTCACCAGCAGCTGTTGAGTGCCCAACCTTCTTATCTATTAGCACACACAGGCATCTCCTGTGTGAGCAGACAAACTCAGGAGTCCTGGCTCCAGCTTGTAAATATGTACGCTGTCAGGCTTCTTTCACAAACCTTTCTATTTACATCTGCGGCCAGATATTTACTAAACTAGAATGTAATTGCTCTGGTTACTTAATGCAGATACAGAGACAGTTTAAAATGCTGGCCCTGCGGATGTTTGGTAGCGGAATGAACCCTTTAATGTGATTATGGCGGAGGAGAATAGGTTAGTGGTTTATCAGATAGGTACTAATTGGGTTGTGGTGTGCTGATATTACCCGGAAGGTGGATGGTTTGTCGTCATACGCACATGCTTACATACTTTCACAGCTCAGCAATGGACGTAGGAAATCGTGGTCTTAGGCAGTCTGCAATGTACAGGAAACAATATTTTACATGCCATAGGTGTAGGGTTTAATTGAGGAGCAACTCCAAGACAGATGTTTTCTAATCAAGTCACGGAAATTCAATTATATAACCACGAAATAAAAATCCATTGTGGATTGTTTTAAACATCTGGAAAGCTAAAATTTCCCCTTTCTTGACAATACCACAACTCGTGGTGGCTGACAGATAATTGGGTTTGGATTATTGTCAGCAACGGGAGATGCCAAGGTGACTGTATAACAAGGCTTAATGACGTGATAATCCTGGTCAACAAGTGTTTGTGTGTGAGAGTGTTTGTGTGCGTGTGTGTTCCTAGACAGTCTCAGTGGGTGGGCCTTATTCCACACATTTCATTAATCCACTTCACATCCCACAAGCAATTCATTTACCACCAATAATAATACACAAACATCTTCATAGCCACACACACACACACACACACACACACACACACACACACACACACACACACACACACACACCACTCGCTAAATAAGATTCATTTATACCACAAGAAAAGACTAGAACCGAGTCGCAAACACTAATCTAACACGAACACTTCCTTCCTCTCTGGCATCAAGTACGCCTTACACTTTTAAAAGACATGTAGCTTACATGGAGAAGTATATCACATGTACACGCATGCATGGACGTGTGAGGAGCGTATGATGTGAGGCATGTACGCATACACGTCGTACATCCTTGTGAAGCACATTAGGCACATGTTCATGTGTGGATGTGACAGAAGTTGTGTGTACAAGGGATGTGTATATGTAAGGCACATTGTTATGTGCCTACTGTACATGAATAGTTCATGAAATGTACAATGTTCAATAAGGTTAGGTCGGTATGTTTACCACATGCGGACATGTATGCAAGCAAGCTGTGTGACGATAGAGTATGCAATACTAATTCACTCCAGCATAGCATCACTAATTGTAGGAGCATCACTAATTGTAGGAGCGTCACTAATTGTAGGAGCCACACATGTAACATACACACACACAATGTAGCTGGGAGAAAAACTTGTGAGTATGTGAGGAGGATATAATTCAGTGGAATTGATGATGATGCAATAATGTTGTCATACGCTGACCAATTGAAGATACAATTATTCCTTAATTTTCCTTTATTACTATTGATTGACAACCGAGAAGCAATCAATAATTGTTTTCTGTGTGTCCTAGACTGGTACAACCTCTAATCTGTACTGTGTGTGTTCCAGACTAGTTTAATCTCATACCTGTACAGTCTGTGTTCTAGACTAGCTCAACCTAACAAGGTTACTGAGCTTGTTTCGAACTGGTTTGATCTAACAAGTCTGTAACTAATGTACATTGCCTCCCGTGAGAACTGACTGACCTTGGTCTATCTGAGCTCCCACCACTCTGTTGTTGTAGTATTCTGGTAGGAGAGTGTCACAGACAGTGGTGAGCAGCCAGAATGCTTGCTCTTCATTCACATGGAGTAGGAACACGGATGTAATGATATTCATAGCCTGGCAATAACCTGATACCACAAGCACAGTACCATTACGGCATAATAAAAACTTTAACTTAATTACGCAATCATATACTCAACAACACTCTTATACACATATCCTTTGACAAGATTGAGTCCCACCCACTGACCTATCTTGGGGTTGCTCAGGGCGTATGCCCGGAGTGTTCTCCTGAGCATGTCTATTCCTTGCTGCTCCTGCTGATAGGCGGGGTGTTCCGGAAGAGACCGATGAAGATCCCGCTCTATCTCCTCAAATGGAGCACACCTCTCGCTGGACATCCTCTGTAGCAAACCCTCGTACACGTGTGGGTTACTCTCCAGTAGGTTCTGAGCTCCTGAAATGTATGTATGTATGTATGTATGTATGTATGTATGTATGTTACAGATTAAAATACTTGCAAAAAAAGACAGTGCAAAATATATTAAAATATATTAAAATATAATTACTAAATCAGATAAAAATACTTGCAGAGTGAGACATCACGACCAATTAAGAATTAGACACTTTGAGAAATATATCTGGCAATCTAAACCATATAAAGGTTTTATAATGTTCTCGTACTTCACAACCAACCAACAAACAAACAAACAAATAAATCCTCCCAATTTCTGAAAACCCCTGTTAACTCAATTCTGAGAGGCAACCCAATGCCTTTGATGAGCACGCCACTTCTTGAATCACTGTCGTCTGTTTGATCTTCACTTGCACTTATTTATCCTCATGTACACAAAGAATATCATTTATCCAAGCCATGGGAATTGTGGCAAAAAAAAATTAAGACAGGGGGTGTAGGGTGAAATCAATATGGGTGGAATCCATCTTCCCTACAAATCCTAATTTTTTCCATTAAAAAGGTATTTAAGAATTAAGCTTGTATGAAGCTCGTTTGCAAGTTGTTGAGATTGCTGAGAATTCTATTTAATTTTTGCCATCTAGCTACAGAATTAACTGGAGATACACCAATAGGAACTCTGGCTGGCAATGTCTGCACACTTTGACAGGCAAGGATAGCTGAACAAGCTGCAAATAACTACAGAAGGTATTGTACACTAGGTTCACAATGGAAGAACTGCACTTCTCAGGTTGATACCCTCAGGCTGTGGGCTAAAGCTATGGTTTATTACGCAGTAATACTCCCAGAAAAGTCTAGCCCCATTACATAACTACATATGTATATAGTAATCATCTCAGCTCAGTTATACTGCCTTCAAAGCAGAAAAGAAGTCTTCACAACTTTGTGGTGCTGTGATTAGTATTCCGCTGATATGATGTTCCTGAAAATTGAGGCATTTGATAGCTTCATTGAGGAAGTGATGATTACACTTAACAGACAATTGTCACTTGGAGTTGGCCCGCTGGCTAATGATCTAAGATCATTGGAGGAGTTCCTTCTGTTCCGTCCAACCACAGGAAACGGACATTATAATTACACCTGACCACCTCAAGCAATACCAAGGCTTCAAAATGTCCTCTTATTTCAATCAAAAAGGAAACAGTCCTCCCAGTTTCTTAGAAACTATATTCTAAAGTGACCTGGATGACTACAATGGTGAGCTATTAAATGAGTTCATACATTGGAATATCAAGGAGATGGAGATTATGTAATACAATAGGTTACATTATTAATTATAAAAAATGTAAATAGGTGACCACATTTGAATGTTAAAGTTACCTTTCAATTACATACATACATACATACACTATACATACATACATGCATACATACATACATATACATACATACAATCATTTAGAAGTGTAATACCTTATGAACGATGTTATTTAAAAAACACTTTTATAGTGAAAAATCAATTTTAGAGATTGAATAGTGGGTACAAAGTCCACTTAGCTGTGGCTGAGTCTGCAGCCTGTGGGCTCAAGTTTCCAGGCTACCTGGGCCAATTCTGCTCCAATGCTTGTCAATTTACCTATTATATTGCTTGGTAGACACTACTTACCACAGAGTCTAAATGTACCATGTGCTTTCACATGTGCCAGAGCCTCTTCTCTCATATACCGATGCAAGCTTAGACAACTGTTTAATTCTTTGCATTTCAAAAAAAAAAAAAAAATCCTCAAAAACAACCTATTATGCTGGCATTATGCTCGATGCTGGCACACCTATTATGCCCAAAATTAAGCTGGCATAATTGGCTCAGGCCTACCGCTCACCTAATTATCTCACCTAATTATCACCTTCGAGGGTCCTCCTCTAGCACTTGACAGTACCTTACATCTGCCCACCACAGTGCTAACTAGCCTTTGAAACACTACCACGAGTGGGAATATACACACACAAATACACATACATACCTGAGTACACCATCCATATTTCCGTGCGATACATCTCTGGTATCCCTCTCATCGCCATGTCTACCACGTCCCTAGTCCTGTACATGGACACGCCCCTATAACAACAAAAATAACAACATCCGGTCTAATTTTGAGTACGAACTACATATGTACATACACAAACCCAATGAAAAAAATCAAATACAATATCATAGCACACACACACACACACACACGTGTAGTGATCGTGTTTGATCTCTTACAAAAGAATTAGCACACATACTATGTGTGGAGTCAAGAAGTAACAAAGTAATGGTAAGTTTCTTTATAGCAAGGATTGCCATATAGGGTTATAAAAATAATTGAGGACATTAAACCTCGTGGTTGCAAGCATCCAATTATCATTGCTGACTCAGCCCACCGTTAAATCTAAGATCAGATCATTGTCTCAAGTGCACCGGAAGTGGGTCTTCTTATCTGATATCAATCACCACAGCAACCAGTGTGAGGTGGGTGCTCACAGCAACCAGTGTGAAGTAGTTATGAGGGGTCATGGTGTCACTCAGGAAGTATGTGTATGTTTGTGTGTGATATCAATCCACAGCTATGTCTCTCTTTCTCCAGGAGTGAGCACAAGGCCTTAAACACTTGAGGACAATGCACTCACCCACTCCTACCCACCAACCAATGAGCTACTGTTCTTGAGAGTAAAACAACTATCTCATCATCCAATCAGTCACATGATCTCAAATATGCAGAGTAACACCAGCCACAAGCGATACCACAACAAAGGATTGTTTATCTGGTTGTGTGTGCGTGTGTATGCATGAGAATTCGTGTGAACAGATGTACGTAAGAAAATTTGTGTGTGCAAGAGAATTTGTGTGTGCATGTGTGTACGAGAACTTGTGTGTATGTGCACATGATAATTGGTGTATATGCATGTGTGTGCATGTGCGTGTGCATGCGTGTGTTTGTGTGTGCATGTGTGTGTGCATGTGTGTGTGTATACGTGTGCATGTGTGTGTGTGTGTGTGTGTGTGTGTGTGTGTGTGTGTGTGTGTGATACTGATGGTCATAGCAGGCAATGCAGTTATGAATTTCTCTGACGCTCTACATTCCGAGAAGTAGTGTGCCTGGCACTAGTAAGAGTTCCAAATAGCAGGAACGTATGACTACATTAACAATTAGTAAGTACCCCACCACACAGTAGCACTTGACGTACTAACTTGTGCAAATTAGGAGTAGTAGCATAAGGTAGTTTTATCCGTGGTTTCCCTTTCCTGCTCCCCCAGTAGGCCTGAGCCAATTATGCCAGCATAATTTTGGGCATAATAGGTGTGCCAAAGCATCGAGCATAATAGGTTGTTTTTGAGGATTTTTATTTTTATTTTGAAATACAAAGAATTAAATAGTTGTCTAAGCTTGCATCGGTATATGAGAGAAGAGGCTCTGGCACATGTGAAAGCACATGGTTACATTTAGACTCTGTGGTAAGTAGTGTCTACCAAGCACTATACTGATTCATAGTACATTTTCTTTGAACATCCAAGTTCACTATCATTATGACTCTAATTAATAATTTTCCATCGTTATTGGAGTATTTGATTGGGCATAATAGGAGCATAAAAGATAAATTTCAAAGCATAATACATAGGTAAATTTGACAAGCATTGGAGCAGAGCATAATAGGTGAAAAATGGAGCAGAATTGGCCCAGGCCTACCCCCAGTATCTCTATATCCTTTCTGTGCATATTTTTTCACTCAAGTAGTCACATCAATCAGCCTTTTCTCACCTGCTTCTGTTTATTGACCCTAGCATTCCTGCTTCTCTGCCTCTCTTATATCCATTATGGATAGCTACTGAAGGTGTACAATCTTTCCCAACCCAGTTGAGCAACCCAGTGTTCAGTTTTTACAGGATATGGTTAATAAGGCACTCAAGTTACTCCAAGCTGTTAGTTCCCGACTGAGCTCAATCCAGTTAGTGTGTGCACTCCGTAATCGGCAGTTGCAGGTTCGAATCCTGGGAAGGTTCCTGTTTTTCTCCTATTACTTTTCCCTTGTGAAACAATTTCTCATTCAGGTATTATGTTTCACCAACTCTGATCAGCTCAGGAATGATTCATGAATACACACACTGTCGTTGTTGGTCGTCTGTCCACGGTCATCGTTACTGACACACAAGCATATCATTATATAGATATAGCACTCAAATTAACACCTAGCTAATAATACATCGGCAATCTATCTACGCAGGTGTAAAATTGACTATTCACAATTTCACAGAGTTCCTCATTGCTGACAGACGTCCAGCAAATGCACAACAGCTACAAACTATATTATACATAATTGCGAGGTATGGCTTATATTCTGCCTGACTATTTTTGAACATATACATAATAATTTTATCTAACTCTTTATACTATACAATACCTTCCTATTTCTGCTAACAACACCTCCCAGCTTTTCTTCTTCATCGCTTCCTGAGTCACTTCCTGTTTGGTAGGTGGAGCCTCGGGGGACTCCAGTGGTGAATACTTCTCAGAATTGACTGACAAAACTGCTTTCATCTTCAGACTATTTATACACACAGAAATGCATGCACAACATAAAGTATGGTATTAATACTGTATTTAAGTCACACATCCTATCACATAAATGAATATAATGCTAGCATGTATATTAGATTCTTTGCCACCCTTTCCCTGGTGTAAACCACATGTGGTGGTCACACTACTTGCAATCATAAAAATGGCATTGACTATATTCAAGCATCAAAACTAAAACTTTGCTTTATTACATCTATGCTTTCATTAATACTCACTTAAATGGTTTTAAGTTAAACATTTAAGACGTCAAGCATTTAGTATGCAAGTGTGGTAATTATGGTTTTTCAGTTCAACATGGATGGAGTTGAAAGCTCTTGGTTTAAATAGTGATTTTGGGCTTCTTGAGGCAGAAAGAGGTGAGCGGCAAAGATTTTGACAGTAATGTATATGAGTTTACTGGAGCTAGAGAAGTTACTTCTAAAGACGTAGTAGAAGCCCTTGAAGGTGCTGAACAGGTGCCAGATAGCAATTACAGTGATTGTCAGAGCTCACGTTCAGAAAGTTAAGTGAAGGTTGCCTTTATAGTTAACCAGCCATAAGTTTTATATAGAGCTCAGGATAAAGGAACATTACAACCACTTGTAGTGTGTATGAGTGTTGCTCCAATGTCATCACTGTGGCACCTGAACAAAACTGTATTATGAACTATTATGCTCTCATAATATCTCATTTTTCATTATGTAAAGTTATATTTCTGTTAAATCCAAAATGATTCTACAACAATGGCTAACATGACAACTTCATAATCACTTTAAAAAAAGTTAACAAGTCTTTTTTTTATTTTATGGTTTGTGTTGCTCTAATTTTATAACTCTAAGCAAACAATTGTTATTTACTTCATTTATTACTTTAATAACTTCACTATCATCTGCCTGGAAAAAAATCACCATTGAAAGAGGTTATATAAATTTTAAAATGCATATCTTTCTGGCATATAATCAGACTTGCACACACACACACACACACACACACACATTCGACACTAATGTACGTACCTAGACCGCGCTGGTCCTAGGAAGCCACTAATGGTGCTGATGGTATGCTCTCTGTTGTCTAGACCTGAGAAGATGACTGTGTTGCTGGCAGTACCTGTCTGAATAATGATGGCATTGGGTAAGGAGTGCTCCTCAAAACGTTCTACACTGGTAATGGCTCTCATAGGAATGACAACCCATACCACATCTGGAATCTAAATTAAATAGAATACAAGTGAACTACACTTTACCACATGTACACTCTAATCATCTCCTAAATTACAATACTGTAATGCATAGGCAGTGGTGTAGGAAGATGTTTTGGTATGGGGGACTCCAGGGCATGTGACGTGTAGTTTGCCATTTTAGAAATCAGAGATTGTGCCCCAATAAAATTATGGGCAGGGGGGGGGGGGCTTTAGCCCCCAGAGCCCCCCTTCCCCCTTACTTTCCTACGTCACTGCATACACCAGGAAAATCAATGGGATTAGCTAACAAGAATTTAAATACAGTAAAGGTTTCAAGGAAACCACCTTCCTATTAATACTTGATGGTAGTTTTACACACACGGTCTTTTCAAAATTTTCTCAAGTTATGGCGTTAGATGCACAGATTGGTCACACAACTGGTAGTACCTTACAACCAAGCGCATTCGCTTTGTTAGAATTACACCTCCACAGAATAGCCAAACATCTGCTATTACCATAATAGGAAGATCAATTGTATATTACTTCCAAAAAACAGTCTTGGATAACTGTCACGCTCCACCATTATACTATCTGAACATGGTAAGGGTACCTTGCTGGGAGAACATATGAAGTTGGGTGAGCGCACATCTTTACCAGGACAGTGGATTTAGACTGAGGAT
>WLWD01001735.1_pt1 | contig 99292 bp, 74 predicted proteins | sample 6712731 | NCBI WGS metagenome assembly WLWD01 (sample SAMN12718690, study PRJNA576275) | sponge metagenome | isolation source: marine sponge | host: Mycale hentscheli | place: New Zealand: South Island, Marlborough, Capsize Point | collected 2014-11-01
CGCCTCAAACTGGACGCATGCGCAGTGCAAGTTAGTAAAAAATAAATAAAAAATAAATTGTTGTTTTAATTGAGACTTGAACCTTGCGTGCGCACGTTCGTTTACTTCTCCCGCCGGGTTTATCGCGAGCTAGCCTCTGCTTTTTTCTCAGCACCGATCGTTCATCATTTTAATATGCTACTACAAGACGCGGGCAATTACTGCACTCGCCCACAATTCTTCAAATTCAGCAGGGTTTTGGAAACTGGTCCTGGAGAACGTTCTTCAGTTTTGCCATTCCATCTCTGGGTAGTGCAGGAAAGTCTCCCTTTCCCAGTGGAGTGCAAGCTTCAATATGTCCTCCCCGAATATTGAGTTCTGAGCTAACTTGCATGCCAGTCGACCTATTTTACTTAGTTTAATTAAGTGAGGGTTTTTCTTTAGTACCAACTCGACTGACAGCAGCTGGCATTGGTCTATTGTTGGAGGTCTCCAAAATGTGGCAGTAGAGGGCATCCAGGAATCAGTAGGAGGAGAGAGAGGTGAAGGAGAAGTTTGAACTGTGGCTGGTAAGGAGGAAGCAGGTGTTGATGATGCAGGTGTGGATGATGGTGATGAAGTAGCAGGTGTGGATAATGGTGATGTAACAATTGATGAAGTAGTAGGAGGGCTCAAGGGTGCAGGGGACGATTTCTGAAAGCACAGTCAGTGTCAAATGGTGCAAACTCTTGTACTTCTGTGAAAATAAGAATAATGAAATACGTGTTTTTCTTTGTTTAATTGTAGCTTAATTTGCCAGTGTTTGATGAGCAAGGCAAACTCCACATGGGGGGCACTTTAATTTGATGTTGTGTCACAGCTTCAATGACACCTAATTATTATGGAATTTTAAACAGCCATACTAATAATTATTATATCTGGCATACCACATGGTTTTGTCTTTTTTTTATTTCCTTCACTCTCTTGTCTGAGCCTGCTGGTTGGCTCCTTTCTTTTTTGCTCTCTTAGGAGTATCCTAAACAAAAGAACTCATGAGGAACATGATGCAAGAATGCTCAGGTGTGCTGCATGCAGTAATAGTGGTGGATAGGTTAAACTTGTGGTGGGGATAGATTAGACCAGAAGGTGGGGCTGAATCACCACTCTGACTTTCCATGGTTTTTGTTTTAGTCAAAGAAGTTTTAGCAGTTGCCATAAGCTAACAAGAACATATGGTGCATATATGCTTGTAAGGTTTACATTATTCGTTAATTTTTCCAAGAGTTTGGATCACTTTCAGGCATCAAGCAGCCGAGAATAATTAAACTTCCCCCGGTTGGGCTGGATTTTAGGGATAGAGGAATACCACATAGTGTGCAAATTATTGAGCTGGATGAAAGCTCATGAGGCAGAAACTTGGAAGATAATATGTGGGTTCAGCCCAGCAGCACATGAGATATATATTTTTAACCTTTGTGTTGTGTTCACTTATAACAGTATTAATACTGGTATGCTAACAACTGAGATATCTGTTCAGCACATAACCCCTGATTTACAGTTTAGAGAAGAGAGCAGAATATGTGACTTGTGATGGAGCAGATAACAGATAATGATAATAGGCAGATGGTAATTGAACCACACTTCAACTCAGCACATCATCCACACATGTGATGTACATATCTGTGTTAGTATGTAGTTACATGTTGACACTTAACTCTGCCACTAAAACCACATCCACTTAAGTTACATTTCCTAATATTAGGATATTGTAAGATCAACCATAGTTGTTACATTTGATGACACCAGGTATTTCTACAATTTCGCATAGTGAATTACCTGTATTTCAGTTGATAAGGCTGCAACAGCAGTACTTTCCGAACCTGTATATATTGTCATTAAAATTATAATCCAGTATTTTGCCAACAAAATGTCTGTACCAATAGTTAATGGTGTATCACTCCCTCTCGGCCTTTTTTTTCGCAACCTAAGAATGTTAATATTAATAATTCAGTAACTCTTGTTGTTTTTAAAATTAAATTTACTGAAACAACATTTTGACTAGTGTCTGTGTGGAGAATCTCGTCTGGTGAATTTAGCTCAGCGTCATCAGCTAAGCTATTCATCTCCGATTCTGTGCCTGAATAAACGTGGTATTTAAAAAATTATATATATGACCTGACACACTTTAGTACACTGTATATGTGTGGTAACTAGGAGGCCACTTGTTATGGTTCATAATTCAATGCATGTATCTAACAGCCAAGAATTATAAATTGTGAATTATAAATTGTATTGGCCTGGAGCTGTCCGCACGACAAAGATGTTGGAATTGGATGTGTACAATGTAGACCAGCCTTAGAAACTACAGGTTTATAAAAACCTGAGAAACAATTTTATTATCATGGCCTCATATTACAGTGGATGCGGAATTGCACTGGAGGGGTTGTGTCCATTATTTAAAAAAATTGTTATCAAAAATTAATTTATTCATCTATAAATTATGAAATATTTACCAACTCCTAATTTCTCCCTCATGTATGTGGCGTCTGATTTTTATGCTGCATTTATCACCCTTCTTGTCTCCAGTAATTAGTTGACTTCTAGGCAATACTGTGAATGAGTCTTCCTCTGACCAGTACACTAGACAATATTCTGCACAGTAGAAGATTTTTAATAAAATTATACTACCAAACTAATCATTTGTAAGGCTATTTATTGTTTTATTAATTTATTTAATATGCCTTGTAATGGAACTTACTTGTCTGAGCCATAGCAGTTTTAATAAATTTTCTAGCACTCGTTATCTGTAGTAAAAACTGTCAAAAAAGACAAAACAAATAGAAAACCTTAATTACAGTATCTTAAAAAATAAAAAAATTTTAAAAAAATCAAAGTGCTAGTTACTGTGAAGCTGACAAGCACGCAAAGCTGACAAGCACGCACACTAACTACAACCTACAACCGTTTTTGGTTCAGTTTAATTCGTGTGGTGAAAAAACTCCCGACTTTATAATCTGGTGCGAGTTTCCCGTGCCGAGCAAAACAAGCTTAACAGCAAGAAAGCAGCGCATTCAGAATGGAAAAGGTGTACCTCCACACGATAAACCAGTCACCCTGCTCGGAAGAAGCGTTCAGGCAAGACGGACTGCATATCGAAAGCTAGTCGCAGTCGTTGAAAACAGAATAAGTCGAGCGGTCCGATTTTTTCTCCATGGGGTGGAGTAACTTGGCAGTCGCCTTGCTCGGAAGAAATGTTGAGGTAAAGATGAACTACTTTCCCAAAACAGTTCGCAGCCGTCGAAAACAAGGAATTGAGCGAGCGGTCCGATTTTTTCTCCACAAAAGTGGGCGGGTCCACAATTAACAACGCTCCCGCGCGGAAGCTTTGCGATTCTGCGCGGGCGTGCGATAAACGACTTCGTTGCTTTCTAGTTCATGCAATTCTGATAAACTTCAGTGAAATCATTTTACTTATCTGCTTATTCTTCATTGAGCTGTTGTTGAAGGACTTTTTCAGATTGCCCATTGCTTGATTATGGTTTAAACAGTTTATTAAGGGATTATCCCATTTTTATTATGTATCTCTGAGGCAATGTCAGTAAATTGGTCAGTTTCACTGAGCGCACAAGTGCTAATATCACGGCTTCAGAAACACAGTGTCATATTAGCTTGTAATAACTACATAGGTTTTGTGCCGAGGTGGTAGGGGCAACCTGAAATCCACCATCTCCTCCAAGCCTTACTTCCCCTAGAATTAGTAAGTAGCTACAATAGTTATAAGCTTTAATTATGTGACAAAGCACAGGTCAGTATAAGGTATATACACTTTCACATAGGCATGCCCATCAAAGCAGTGTGGGTTTAAAAAATGAGAGTGGCTAAGTACACCAGTGTTTACCAGCGCAGAATCCTGTATGCCACCCTTATAGTTAGTCATCATGTTTTTTCTGAAGTAAGAGTATGTTCTTTCCCCAATTTATAATGTCACTATGAAGCATTTGTGCATTTTCAGCTGATTTTGTGAGAACAGGGAACAAGAATTTCCTTCCATTGGCCAAATATATTTGCTTCCAGTATTCAGATGTGCAGTGATGGGAAGAAAAATGGCCATTTTTCACATGCAGTTCATAGAATAAGAGTCATAGGAGCCATGACAACCACTAAGGCCACTTGGCATGATACAGTATAGTATTGATGACCATTACCAAATGCAAGTCTTATGACCTCATAGAGGTAGTTGCAGGTCTTATAAGTCACGATGTGGAGTTGGGACTGGTAGACAGTGCTCGAGAGGGTTGTAGTAATTGCCCTGTCAGTCTGTCTGTCAAGCTCTGATTTTGGAGATTAATGGAGTTAACGGTCCCGATAACTGAGGTTAACGGCCAGCAGAGTTGGTGCAGTAGCATTAGAATCCCTGTCTAGGGTACCTGCATGGTAGTCATATGCACACACTCATGGTATTCATACGCACACACGGGCTGCCCGCGCATGGGCGGGTATACCACACACTAACATACAAGCTAGTACCACCGCGTGCAACCTGTAGCTTCTGTAGCTTTCACAGATAAGTGTCTGTTGATCTTATCTAACCCACCCACCCACTTCCCAATTTAGTAGGTATAATTATAGCTTCAAGGAGGGGGGTTCCTACTTCATGAGCCAAGCACCTCCAGCTTAACGCTGTGTCAGTGCGATCAGCTCCAAAGGTTGAAATGTCACCAACAGCACTCTGACAGAGAATATGCTGTGTTTATCAATTCCTCGCCTTAGAGTAGGCTCCACCGCCTAACTTCCCCAAACTAATATTACCTGAAGTTGTATGTGTCTGTCACAACAACCACCATACTCTGACTAGAGCCCGTTAACTGACAATTAACCTTAGATTTAGGCATGATGTCATGGCTCTATAGCTCATCCTGAGTTGTAGGAAAGGACAGAACTAACTCTATTACACTAATTACACTAGTCACATCCTTAATTGTATAGATTGAATTTCTTGTTCCCTCAACTCTTAATTCCTAATTGTATTGATTAAATTTCCTTTCCCTTGCTCTCTATGTACCCTCATCATGCCCATGCTTATAACTTATTGGTTTTGTCTTTCTTTCAGTTTTTGATCTTGAGTTTTGTTATTGCATTTAGTTTTTTCTATCTCTCTGCTAGCTGCCAGCATCTGTCTGAGTCACTATTATTTAATTAAACTTATTTATTGAAGTGGGATCCTTTGTTTGTAGCGGCTTTGGCGTATTGTTGGTTGAGTTGGGTTTTGCTTAGCTAGCATAGTCAGTAGGCTAATAGTCATCTATAGCTGGCCCCCACTTTCTCTGTGTTTTGTCAGTCCATTGCAATCTGTGGGCTATACATATGAACTTATTCAGAAAGAAGATTTAGGACCTTTAATTGTGCTACTTTTTTTTAATTTGGGGCTAATTGTTGAAAAATGTAAAGCTTTCAGATCCACATTGGTACCAGCTGGCATAATCACTTGAGCAAATAATTTCTTACAGATTGCTTTGTTCTTTTTGAAGGAGATTATATTGTAATAGATAGGTAGTGTTTAATAGCACTGAGGGTTCGCACCTTTGCAGCTTCATTTCTTTTGTTTTTGTTTTGTTTCTTTTGCTAGTTTAAAGCTTATCTGTACATAATTTATAGCCAGTAGACAATGTTTTTTGTATGGTAGTGAAGAGGTGGTGTAGTTTCACTGACCGTACACGCCCTTCCTTCTGCTGTGACTCAAGTACGCAAGCACACAATCATACACACCCACTCATATACACAGTCCTAGGGGAAAAGGCATTATACTTGTGATGTGCTTCAGTAAAAAAATTGAAATATAAGGTGAAAGGGTAAAGTTCATTTTAAATATAAAATCATCATGCACAATTTGTTCAACTTTTTTAAATTAGCGTACAAGACCACTCACAGCAATTTTTGGGACTTAAAAAAAACAACAAGCTTTTCCAAGGAATTATTGCGCTGTATAAATCCTAACTCTATATAAGACTTGCTTACTAATGAAATATACAAAAGGAACCTAAGAAGCTTAACACATAAAGCAGCAAATGTATATTTATTGTTTGTTCTTAGCTAGTCAGCAGATGTAACACACAACACTCTCACATGCACTCGTTCACTGGATATACCAACACAAGATTTACAGTGTAGTCTCTCGGTAGCTTGGCATGTTGGGAAATGGATTTTTAAGTATGAACAATGATGACGAACAGCACGTTGTTAACCAAGGTAACGAGTGAACACAAAAAATGTGAGAGTCAAAGTACAAAAGTTACATACATACGTCCAAGCTTATAATCATATATCCCTGATTTTTGTGTTGTCCATGATAGTGTCTCGCTCGCTGCCAATTATTGCATATATAATTACCACAGTTGAGCTTTGTATGTGTGTGTGTGTGTTTGCATGACTTTTAACTTCATTCTCTACTCTGCATTTTATCAGGTGATGCCAGGAATGATTCTCTCTAAGACTATTGCTAGCTGTACTAACTTTAGGGATGATGTTTCAGCCTTCATGGTTTGAAGCCGCAGTACTGGTGGCTGGTTATATGGTATTGTTCTATCTTGTGTAAAACCAGGGTTTATTTCAGGGTGGGGGGTTGTACATCTCCTTAAATCTAGTTTGCCGCCCTTCTCCCACACCTTAGGGATTAAAGACATCCTAAATTAATTGTACTCAGCATTTACAAGAAAAAGCAATAGAATACATTGAGATATGAAAAAAAAAAAATTCCAAATGTCAAAGCATCATTAGATAACTGTTCTGGTGAATAAAGCAATGTACAATGGCTAACCTAATTTGTCTAATTTAACTAGCGTCATTTGTAATAAACTTCTTTCCATATGAGCAGCGTAAGGCAGACTGTGGCAAGTGCATTGGGGATGCTTAGCCTGTATTATCTACTGTTCTGCTCAATTATGACACTGATCAGTAATCATATCTTTTGCGGCTAAATGCTTTCTTCGTGATTTCATCAATTGATAAACTTTTTGTGTTTTTTCAGTGTCCAGGGGCGTGGAAGATTATTTAGAATAGGGAGGCTCCACTGCACTTGAGCTAGACAGGGAAGTACTTTGCCTCCCTTCGTCCCCCCCCCTCCCCCCATCATCCACATATGCACACACACGCACACACACACACACATCCCAGATATTGTTTGACTTTCGTGGAGACATTTGCCCCAATTTTTCATAAAGTTTTGTGGTAGTAAAAAATGTCTACATGTGTTAGAATTACAAGCACGAAAACTCAAATCCGAGAATCTTGAATTATGTTGAGCTAGTTTTACTTGAGACATACACTTTCAATGTAGGAGTGTGAAGTGGCAGGTGTAATGGTGCAGTGACTACTCCACTGGTGTACACGTGATTGACTCCTGGACTTCAATACAACTAGAGGTGAGGAACTCTGGAATGACCTCTTAACTCCACTAACAAGAAAGAGGCCTTTTGAAATGATCTTTTATTGATTACTATATTTATATCATATTATTTTAATTGGCTCGTGGTTATTGCACACTTAGACAACCTTATATAGGGATTAACGTTGTTCGCAATGTCTCATATTAGTGGATTTGTTTGGAGGCTAGGGCAAGAGGTATTTTCCCTTTTAATTATGCTAAGGTATGAGTGGGTGCTAATTACCAATTAGTACCAATTAGCACTCTATGATGCTACTTTTTCACACTCCAAACTCAGCCCAATCATACCTATAACACCCTTCCAAACCCTCCCTCGCATTCTACCTATGATCTCTCTTGTTAGCAAATTAATTTTTTTGATGCTCAGCCACTTAGAATCCGCCTGTGTAACATGGCAGCCAAGTACACGTGTAGCTTACACGCCTGCGCAGAGCCTACTCTCAATCGGTCATACTACATCATACCACGTGACCACATGCATGTAGGTTTACCAACCCCGCCCCCACGAAGAGAGACCAGCAGGATCCCTCCGTTAACCTCATTTAACTACGTTAAATAGCATTTATTTATTTTATTTTTTTAAACAATAATTAGACCTTACAGTATGATACGGCACAAATGACACAACCGGAAAAGAGGACTGGAGCAGTTATATAGAGGTTTTATGCCCTCTTGACCAGTTTCTTTGTCACTGCCGCCAACTGTTCTCTCGGCGTTTTGATATATAGGTGGTAGGCGTTGCTCTTCCACCTGCCCAATGTCTTTCTGGTGGCGTTACTGATGCCATGTTGTGCTGCCATCGTGGCTGCTCCGCTCCAGAAATTATGACCAGAGTAATGTGAACTGTCCACTCCAGCCCTTGACAACGCCCCTCTGACCTGTTCGACTAGCCTGGCTCCCATCCACAAATCTGAATAGCGGACCTGGCCCAGCGCCCCTGACTACTAGGTAGTCCAACATTGCCCCCACCGGGCAGAGTGAACATCCAGACTGCCCCACACATACATCCACCCCCACTCAAAATGGGTCAGTTTTGGACACTTTTAATCTGACCTTCATAATTGATGGGTTGTCTAGTCTGTCCACCGATACGTCCCTGAAGGAGAGGTGGGTTCGTTCATCAAACGCAGCATCTGATGGTACTGTGATCTCTCCTGACCTTAAGAACCGAAGAAGCACAGGGATGCCGCCGCCCACATCATGACTTTGTCTCTCGTCCTTGGTGGGCTTGACCAGCTAGAATGGAGCATCCTCAGCAGGTCAATTGTGATTGGCCGGCGACTGCGTGGCTGAAGGTTTTCTGCTTGAACTCTCTTCACCCCTTTAGTGACCAACTCCAACTTTGCCATGGATGTCATGTCAGGATCACCCTAGCCTAGTTCTATCTGGAGATGGCGGACCACTGCTAAGTAACACTTAATAGACGTATGTTTTAACGAGCTATTGGCCAAATGTGCAACAAAATGACATAGTACAGGTTCTGAGGTTGGAAAAGGTGGTATGTTGTTATGTGAGTGACAAAATAAATTATAATTTTTCTTATGTCCTCTTAGTAGATGGTGCTAGAGCGTGGTCCAGGTAGAATTCCACCTGGCTCCAGCTCTTGGCAGTCCAATTTGGCTCTTGCAGCATTACGGCGTCCAGAACTTCCGCAGGAATGTGGGTGACTACCTGGTTTGCGTGTGGGTAGTATGAGAGAAACAGGGGCAGGTTATTTCTGGATAGTGCATCGGCCAATGTGTTGCGGACCCCACTAATGGGTGTGGCATATATCCTGAATTCTTTAGTTGCGCATAGATACGCCAGGCATCGCAGTAGGTTCATCGCTGTCTGGTTTTTTGAGGACCCTGAGTTGATGATAGCGACTACAGCAGCATTATCGCACCTCGACAGTACCGTTTTCCCCTCCATGAGCTCCCCACACTATAGCAGAGACTGCTATGAGCGCCAGTTCCTTCACTGTGATGTGGTGATGAATATACAAGGCCGTCCGTGGAACCATGAACCACTCCTTACCGCAATATGCCCCACAACCCCACGTGCCTGTGGCGTCCGAGGTTACTACTACGTCCGTCGGATGTCTGGGGCCTGGCCACATCATTGCTATGCCGTTCCACTCATTTAGGAAGCAGTGCCACCATTCAATATCAGCTTTGGCCTCTTTGTTGATCCGAACGTAGTGGTCCAGTTGTCTAGTCTTGGTGGACAGATCAATAAGCCTTCTCACGTAAGACCGACCGGGTTTTACCGCTCGTCCCGCGTGTGTGAGCAGCCCCAATAGTGACAGCAGCTCCCTCTTCTTGCAAGCTTTTCTGCCCCTCCATGCAGATACTAGAGCTTTCAGTTTCATTAGTTTATCGCTTGGGAGTCGGATGTCTAGGTGATTGTATCTAGTTCCAGTCCTAGGAATGTGATTACCTGTGCTGATTCCTCGTTCTTGTCCGGTTCTATTGGCATGCCTGCTTTTTCGCATGTCTCTTGCATGATCTCCATGTTGTGCCCACATGCCGGGGATGTAACCATGACAAAGTCGTCCACGTAGTGTCTCACCCAGCTAACCCCTTGCTACTCCATAATCCACTGTAACGCATCAGCCAGTGCCGAGAATATCAAGGGGGCCGATCTCAAACCAAAAGGCAACGTTCTGTTTTTTTTCTCATTTTAGTCTAAGGTGTCTTGGCCATTCCTCCTCTCATTCACCTTGGTCTCCTTGACTCTGCCTTCTTTATCTCAGGCTGGTCCTGAAATGTGGGAGACTTCTTTGATAATTGAAATACTAGAGTCTGGGCTTGTATAATAATATAATAATTAATAATAATAATAATATTAATAATTTCTAGATAATTTCTAGATTAAGTTAGTGGACTACACACGTCTTTTTTATTTTCAGTTATATTCCACCTGTAGAAGATCGAGCAACTTCGATCGAAACGTTGTAATTTAAATAAAAAGGACGTGTGTAGTTTAATCTAGAAATTACCGATTCCACGTCAAGAATGATCCTTCGAAATCATACAATATTAATAATAATAATAATAATTCAGTCATTCACCTTGGCCAGTTCAACTTCTTGCTAAGTCCTCTTCTGGGGCTAATGGGGTTGAACTCTCCGTGGTAGACTTCATTAACCCCTAAAGAGGACTTCGGCAAGACATCGAAACGGGTTAAGTATTAATTAACATAATATTAGCTGTTAGAACCGAGAAAATTTGCAATCATTATAATAATGGTGTTGATAATGATGATAAATTATATTATTATTATTATTATTATTATTATTACAGCTTAGTTTTTATCTAGAGCTGTAAATTCTACTGGGTTTTGGGCCAGGTTTTTACAGTAATTTAACGTAAAGATTTTTTAAACAAATAATGCAGTAAATAAAAATGATGATGATGATGATGATGATGACGCAGGCACCACTTAATACTATAGTACGCCTGTAGGAATGTCACATGAGAAAGGAGGGGAGCCACAAAGTCAAGTGTTTTACTCACTAGGAAACACATGTGGAGCTAGCAACTCAATAGCAGTCAAAGTCACAAATGGGGTAGTTAAAAATACACAAATTGGTTTGTTATAAACGCATTATGGTAGCCATGAGGTACTAATTACGCCCAGGCTTTTTCTTTTTTGGTTTTCAGAATGCCGGCATAATATGCTTAGGCAAGAAATTATGCCAGTGTCTGTTGCCATTTTGGGTACCCATGAGTACATTCCGAAGGCCATATTGGCAAGATTAGAGGGAGGGAAAGACAGTTTGGGGTTGTGCGAAGAGAAGTGTTGTGAATGAGTTGATTCAATTCTGCTACCTTTACTTGACTACTGAGGAACTATTGCATTCAGAAGCAACTCTTGTATTCTGCATGGAATGGATGGACAGGTGGTCACTAGTTTAGCTTGTGTGCTCATTTTCAATGTTAAATACTCAGGCTTGGGGGAACTGGGGGGGCAGGCCAGGCCATGGCCTGGCCAATATTTTGCATCCCTTTCATACAGATCTGCACACCATGTCACTGGGCGTGGCCTCAATAAATACTACATGGCCTGGCCAAAATCCATTTGCTTCCCCCACCCTTGATACTTAATTACACTAACTTCCATTTTATAAATTATACTTTGTGTTTAGGAATCGACAGGTGCGTGGCCAGAAGGCTAGGTCAAAGTTCAGCATTTGGAGCTTGGGTGAGCTTCTATGTATTTAGGCCATGTTGATATCGTATTAGATTATGTTTGTATCATAAGTATTATATAAAATTAGATGTGAATTTATTATGTTAAAAAATTGTCATGGTCAGTAGTTTTTATCTGAATCAGTAATCTTCATGTAGGTCAGTAATCTTCATGTAGGTCAGTAATCTTCACTTAATCTTCACCTAGGTCAGTAATCTTCATGTGATCTTCATGTATGTCAGTAATCTTTATAATCTACATGCGAGTTAAATCTCTATGGGGTTCATGTTGGTAAGTGGGTGCACAAGTTTGTTAAGGAGAACATGAAATGCTAGAGATGAGTAAAAGTTTTCCCCTGCAATTTATTCTGCTTGTTCCCCAGTGGTACAGGGGTGTGTCCATGTTGTCCTGTAAGGTACAGCTTTTTTGCTGGGGCCTTATCGTCCAGCGGGATTTACACAGAGCCACACACACATCTGGTGTGACAGCGCAATGTATTTATGTTTCACTTGTCGTTGGAATGATAGTTCTTGTGACATTTGCAAGGCCAGGGCTGACAGAGACAGCTGGTGCTGTTTGGACAGTCCACCGTGGTTGACTAATTGTCTGTGTGTTTTCACAGTCTGAAAACTGCTGCAGAATCTGGCAGCCTTGGCAACTCATTTCCCTTCCCTTCCCTCCACTATAGCCCTGAGTTTCTTTACCGAAAGGAGATATGTGAGTTTACTTGCAATGAAAATTCTTTGAATGATGTTTAAGATTCTTTGAAGAATTGTGCAGAGTTGAAAGCTGAAAGCTTATGTTTTATGAGATAATGGTCTTATAAATATTAAGAATAAATAATTATTATTTTTCCTCCCTCTTTTTTCCCTCCTCTTGCCATCCAATAAACAAGTCATGCTTCCAACAATTCATGTTGGGGTTTCTGTGAATTGAGGTGCATGGACATCCTCCTGGAAGACTTGGTAGTATTGGTATGAAGAGGAGGATGTTTTTAATTGGGTGGTAGTTCCAAACTTGACTAAATTAAATCTTTAGTCACATCCATGCAGGTAGCCATGATGCGCTGTTGTGTGTGTGTGTGTGCGTGTGTGATACAGGAGTTTTGGTTATCAGGCTTGGTGATGTGGTAGTGATGATGAGAGTGGGTGATGAGTTCATCTGGAAATCTGCCTTCTTTTTTCATCACCTAGTCTCAGCTAGCCTGCAAAGATTTACCTTTGAAGTAAGCTTTAGAGTGCATAGCAGATTAGAACTGCTACAATGGATAGTTCCTGAACGAGAGCGCATGCAACTAGCGAGTCCACGCACTCCCGTGGGGAAGAAGGACCAGGATGCCAACTTGACAAGGCGCACGCGTAATACACCAAACGCAGCCGATGGCCCGCAAGAGCTTTCAGCCTTGCCCGATGCACGCAAAAGAGCGCAACCGCCAGCAAGATGTCTTTTACTGTTTGTCAGAGGTTAGCAACATTATAATAATAAAGTAGTACAACTTATAAGGGGTGAATGTGTGATAAACAAGAGTGGTTTGAGACATGAATATCATTATGACACATTGTGAGGTAAAGGGTGAACTTGAGTTCGTAGTAGCATAGTTCTTATAATTCCGCAGTTGGTCTGGAGTCCCAGACATCCTCCCGGGGGGTCGAAGTGGATGGGGAGTCTGTAGAGTGTTGTTCATCATCAGAAACGAAAGGTATCGTTCTGTTTGCTGCTCTAGTGTAGGTCTGTCCTCTGCATCTGAGCTGTACTGTTCTCACTTGTCCATCTGTTCCAGGAAAGATTTTCGTGATCACTGCCAGAGGTCATTCTCTGACTCTCAGCGTTTCGTCTTTAAGAAAGACTACTTCCCCTACTGATAGGCTTCGAGTTGGTCTTGTCCACTTGGCTCTTTGGGCACAGGAGGCTAGATAGGTCTGTAGCCATTGTTCCCAGAACTCTGCTGTTAGTCTTGAGACGAGATTCCATCTTCTTAAGCTTGAGATTTTGCCTGAGGGTGGCTGAGAAGTAGGTGCTGCCCGGAGCGGTCGTCCAACAAGGAAGTGACCAGCCGTCTGGAAGCCTTCCTCTTCTATGTCTCCTGACTTCAGTGGTACCAGTGGTCTGGAGTTAAGGACAGCTTCGATTTCGGTGAGTAGTGTATAAAGCTCGTCAAAGCGTAGTGGGTGAGGCTTAATATTTTTTCTTAACAGAGTCTTCATCGATTTGACTGCTGCTTCCCAGAGTCCACCGAAATGTGGAGCTCTGGGTGGTATGTGGTGCCATTCGATTCCGTGAGAGGAGGCAAAACTTGTGATCCCATCTCGAACTTCTCTTGATTCTATGAGTCTCTGAAGTTCGCGGATTTCCTCCCGGGCGCCAACGAAGTTTGTGCCGTTGTCTGAAAACATGGCCGAGGGGCAACCTCTTCTGGCAACGAACCTCTTGAATGTGGCCAAGAAGTCCTCGGTAGAGAGAGAGGCACACAGTTCCAGATGAATAGCTTTGGTGGCTAAGCACACAAACACAGACACATAAGTTTTGAGCAAGACTGGCTTACGGGTGTATCCTTGTTTGATGAGTAGAGGTCCAGCGAAGTCCACTCCAGTCTTGTCGAAGGGAGGGGCTGGAGTAGTTCTGGATGCAGGCAGCAAACCCATCTGACAAGACAAGGGCTTGGCGTACGCCCGCTGGCATTGTGGGCAAGTCCGGCTGATCTTCTTGAGCAAGTTATGAAGACCGGGGATAACATATGAAGAGCCCAGAATAGAAGTCAAGGCGGTAGGTCCGGCATGACTGTAGGTTCGATGTAGTGTCGAGACTAGTAGCTTAGTCAACGAGCACTTGGAGGAGAGGGGAATTAGTAGCTTGGGTTGAGAGGTATCCTTGGAGTCTCTGACTCTGCTGGAGACCAGTAAGTGACCGGTGTCTGCTAACTGGAGCAGGTAACGTCGAAGAGGATGTCCCTTGGGGATCTGCTTCTTGTCTTTGATCGCAGAGAAGACTTCAGGAAACGATTCTCGTTGAGAGAGGCGAAAGAGTACAGATTTCATCTTAAGAACTTCGGTTGAGGAAATTGTTTTGGAGTTGTTATTGTCAGTGGGTCCACGTCTGGCATTGTTGCAGAAGCGAAAAATCCAGGCCAATACTCTTGTCAACTTGTGGAATGATGAGCATCTGTTCCACAAATCTACTGCAAAGGCTTTTCTGACATTGTTTTCTGCTGTCAACTTGGGTTGGATCAGTAGACATGGAACTTCTAGCTTGACTGTGTTGCTCTTAGCAAACTTGGAGCTAGGCCATTGCTGGGGTGAGAGTTTGAGCCACGGGGGTCCTTTCCACCACAGCTGGGAGAGAATAAGATCCTTGGCATGGAGACCTCTACTTGCTAGGTCCGCCGGGTTATCATGGGTGCTGACATGTCTCCAGTGGCTGTGAGGCAGAAGAGTTGAGATGGCATGCACTCTGTTAGCCACAAAGCGCTCTAAGGTCGATGGATCCTTAGCGAGCCAGTGAAGGACAATCTCACTGTCAGACCATGCGTAGAGACCAGAAGTTGAAATGTCCAAGACGTCGGCTGTCTTGACAATTAACTTGGTCAGCAGATGAGCTGCTAGGAGCTCGGCTTTGGGAATTGTGACTGGTTTCAGCGGAAGAACTCTGGCCTTCGCAACGACCAAAGTAACCGTGATGAGGTTGTCAGAGTGAACTCTCCTGAGGTAGACTACGGCGCCATAGGCTACGGAAGAGGCATCCGAAAAACCGTGGAGGGCTTGGTAGATTACAGGATTGTCCACGTCTGAAAATCGTCTGGGAATGCTGAAATTGGTGATAGATGGAAGGTTGTCTAACCATAGGTTCCATCTATCTTGATGTTCTTGAGGCACAACTTCATCCCAAGAGAGTGACAACTGCCAAGGTCTTGCAACAGAATCCTGGCTATGATGACTGTTGGAGCAAATAAACCTAGGACATCGAAAACTGAGGCAGTGCCGGAGGCGATGATGCGCTTGGTGATGGGTTCTTGATGAGGAAGTCGAACTGGAGTCGAAACGTGTAGGGTGTCCGTCTGTACGTCCCAATGAACTCCTAAAGCTTTGGGAGCTTGATTTGGAGCTTGGAGTGACAGAGGACATGCTTCCCGTAGGTCTTCTGGAATTTGTTCGAGAAGATCAGTGGAGTTGGATCTCCACTTTCTGAGGCTCATACCTGCTTCTTGAAGCAGGCCGCAGAGTTGGACTCGTAGGGCGTGTGCTGAGTCAACCGAATCGGCTCCCGAAAGATAATCGTCCACGTAAAAATCTTTGAGGATCGCTTGAGCTGCTTGTGGGTGAGAACTTTCCGCGGACTTGGCTAAGGTATGTAGCACTTGAGTGGCAAGGTACGAAGATGGCTTCACTCCGAAGGTTAGTCTGAGCATCCTGCAGTCAGCTAGAGAACCATCGTCCTGTCGAAGAATGAAGCGGTGTAAGTTCCTTTCTGAGGAGTCGAGCATGACTTCACGGAACATTTTAGAAATGTCCGCAGACATTCCGATCTTGAAACGTCTGAAGCGTATGATGACATCTGGCAAAGGCGGGTATAGGTTGGGTCCTGTGAGCAGAGTGTCATTAAGGGAAAAACCAGATGTAGTCTGATCTTGGTGGTTGTGGAAGTCTCCTTGAAGACTCCATGAACCGGTAAATAGTAGTGTGGTTTGAGCCTTAGCTCGTTCCATGGAATCACTTCAGCATGTCCTAGAGAGACGTACTCTCTCAATTCCTTGTTGAAGGCGTCCAGTTTCCCTTTTGTCTTGAGGGACTTCTCATTTGAGATGAGGCGTTTGAAGGCTTGAGGTCTGGAGTCACCGAGTGGCGGAGGTTGCTTGGGTCTGGGCAAGACGACTGCGAATCGTCCTTCGATCCTGGAGTGTGTCTTCTCGAAGTCTCGTATGACTTCGTCCGCTTCTGGTGAAAGGTTGGGTGCATCTGGAACTTGATCCAGCTGCCATAGTTTCGCAAGATCCTCCTGAAGGTTGTCTGGAGCGGCAGTGGTCATCAAGGCGAGTGGTTCTTCGTCACTGGAGAGAGGTCCGGCGATGCTCCATCCAAAGGGAGTATTGATAATTTTGAGACCATCGAACTTGAGTGAACCTTCATAGATGCAGCTATCCAAATCCATATTGCCGATGTAGAGGTCGATAGGACCGCCTAGTTCTGGATCAGCAAGTGGTAGACTCTTGAGTGAGGGTAACTTAAGAATGTGATCCTTGTGAGAAGGAGACTTGATGGGTTTCATCTTCGGCACGACGGAGAAGACGATCGGTTTAGAGACGAAGGACATATCTTCTGAGTACAATTGAGTTGATACACAAAACTTGCTGTGTCCTTCGCTGAAACTTCCTCCCAGAGACATTCGCTGTGGATTGCGAGGGAGTTTGAGAGTGGAGGCTAATGATTCCGACATCATGGAGACGCCTGCTCCACTGTCAAGAACAGCTCTAGCTCTGGCTTTCCTTCCACCGTGGTGGAGGGAGACAACAATGGTGTTGGGGAATGAAGGCTTGGCCTGTGGGATGGACGAGTCCACATCGGTTGTGGAAGCGGCGATGGATCTGGAGTCTACAGATGTCTCGTCGGGCTTGTCCTTATGTAGTAGTGAGTGGTGCTTTAGGTGACAAGTCTTGCATGTGAACTTGGATGGACACGACTTGCAACCATGACCTTCTGCAAGACAGTTGATGCAGAGACGTTTTTCCCTGATCACTTTGTTGCGTTTGTCGACGTCGTAGCCGATGAAGGTCGGGCAACGGAGGAGACTGTGACGTTCCTCGCATATGCTGCATTTGAAGGCAGGCTTGGGTCTTGGTGACTTTGAAGGTTGAGGCGTAGAATAGGTGGGACGAGCGACCTGAGGAGGTGCCGTCGAGATAGACATCGGTGGGTCTGAAGCTGAGGTTTGAAGTAATCTGGCTGAGATATACTTTTTCTCAACTTGTCCATGCTGGGTTTGATGCTGTTGTGGACCACATGCTGGTCCCACTCCGCTTTCAGCTTGGGAGTAAACATCATGGTGGCCGAGTACATAAGATAGCTGGAAAGAGAGTCGCCTATGTGGTGTTTAAGGGCGTCCGCACCCTTGAAAAACTGTTGTACGAGTCGTTGCAGTCCAGCGTAATCAGAGGTGAAGAGGTCCGGCTTTGACACTTGCTTGATGAGGATCGGCACGATCGTCTGCGGCCGACCGAAGCGTTGAGATAGTAGCTCCATTAACTCATCGAGGGAGGCTTCCTCTGGTGCGTTGGTTACCTCCATCTTAGCCTCTGGAGAGATGAGAGATTCGACGAGCAGACACCTCTTGTCTAGCTCACTAAAACCGCCGGCTCTGGTCCGAATGGCTGTGGTGAATAGGTTGCTGAAGTGGCGCCATTGCAGGGGATCTCCATCAAACTTCGGCAGTTGAACATTAATAGGGGCGGCCTTGGGCCTTGATATTGATTCTGTAGTCGTGGTGGGCATAACCGATGGCGTGGGTTCCTTCGAAAGAGCTTTTTCCAACTCCAAGTTGAGGTTGGTGATGGCTTCTCTTAAGGTCTTGATGATCGAGGGGATGGCTTCGTCGTCGGAGTAGCCGTGAGATTGATGACTGAAATCTTTGACTCCTTTCCTGAACTCAGCGAATGCTTTGATGAAGTGAGGCTTGCTGGGCTCTTTCAGCGCTTGTAGAGCTTCGAGGTCCGACAGCAAGTCCATCCCTGCACCCCATAGTTCGGTCTTGGTGAAGAGATCACCTAGGGTTTCTGTCAGTTCGGAATGGATTGCCTCATGTTTGTCGCGTTCGGCTTGTTCGAGTCGAAGGAGGTCATCGTCGACGGCGGCGAGATCTTCCATTTGATCATGAAGAGCATCATGAGCTTCTATCTCCTTTTCCAGAGTTTTCTTCAAGCGGTTGAGTTCCGAGAGGCGTATGTCACTGTATCTCTTCTCAGCCACCTCGTTGATGGCGTGTTGAATTCGAGTGATTTGTCCTCGTCGGTGTGCTCTCTTGCGTCGAAGTAGATCATACTGAAGATTGTTTTCCTCGTTCATGTCGATGGATGAAACGAGAAGAAAGGCGAATAGCTGCAGTAGGTCGAAAAGGGATGGAGAAGAAGTTCGTGTAAAATCTGTTGAGATGTTAATTGGTGTGTGAAGTTGTAGCACCAGGTTGTTGTTGACAGCAAAAGGCAGTGCTGCAGGTTGTTGAAGGCGATACTTTCTTGATGGAGTAGTTCCGGAGAAGACGGTTCTTTGGTAGCTTCAGTCGTGTGGGCTGACGTTCAACGTGATGAAGTCGAGGTTCCACAATGGAAGGAAGGACCTTAGATTCGTCGTAGTGTAGGTCAATGATCCGGCTCGAAGGACCATGAACGAGAGCGCATGCAAATAGCGAGTCCACGCACTCCCGTGGGGAAGAAGGACCAGGATGCCAACTTGACAAGGCGCACGCGTAATACACCAAACGCAGCCGATGGCCCGCAAGAGCTTTCAGCCTTGCCCGATGCACGCAAAAGAGCGCAACCGCCAGCAAGATGTCTTTTACTGTTTGTCAGAGGTTAGCAACATTATAATAATAAAGTAGTACAACTTATAAGGGGTGAATGTGTGATAAACAAGAGTGGTTTGAGACATGAATATCATTATGACACATTGTGAGGTAAAGGGTGAACTTGAGTTCGTAGTAGCATAGTTCTTATAATTCCGCGGTTGGTCTGGAGTCCCAGACAGTTCCTGTTGTAGCAGATACAGCATTGGAACCTCTTTCAAACTGAGTGTCATATTCTGATTGAGATTTGGAACTCTAGTTTTAAAAGTTTTACAGACTATAAGCAAAAGGCAAATAAATAGATAAAGAAGGTAAAAAAAAAAGCAGGTGCTAATAATTAGCTGCTATTTAGAACATTGGAATATTCTATTATCTTCTCACTATAAAGTATAACTATGATCATTGAGGCATTGAGCAACTCTTCTCCACCATGCAGGTTGTTTAGTCTGTTGTTATTGTTATTGAATGTTGATATTTTTTGATATCCAAAGAAATTTTGGTGGACATGGGATAGGACATCTCATAGCTTGGAATCACAGGAACCTGTGCCAGTTTCTTCAGGTTAATTCTGAACTGGTGAAGGTACTGATGTACCAGCAATAGAAATTTTGTTTACAGTTTTCATGTCATTCTGTAGCAAACTGTTCTCAAGATGACCTTGCTGGCTTTAAACTTATTGAATAAGTTATAGTTCAGGAGTCACTATTGCATGTCTAAACTGTGACTGTTGGGTATCATGTGGTGATGTGGTCTTTCTCACAAATATCATGCTCATAGCTGCGCTGGTGGTAGATATCGGAGGTGATTACCATATGGTAAAATTTGGCTTCCAAAAACGATATTTAGACCAACTAGCTATTACTACAAACTACTTGAAAAGGAAAGAAGTGTTGAACGCCTGCAATTTCGCCATTGTGGACAAGTTCTCCTATTTGTACATGCACAAACCCAAGGACAGATCAATAAGTGATAAGGGGTGATTAATTGGGTAGCTAAGAACAACTGAGATGTGGCAACAGGTTGGATAGCTGCCGTTGCCTGGGGGAGTTGCCTTGGTGTTGCTAAGTGAGCTAGTTGAGTACAAGTGGTGATTGTGAAAGTGACCTGATAACAAGAACTGATTAAGAAGCCGATAGACAACACAGTTCTTGTTGTGCTAGTGCCCTACCTCAAATGTCTTGCCATTCTTTTCCCTGTCTATTTTGTTTTGTTACCAGCTAGCAAAACTTGTGGAATAATTTGGATGCAGATTTGGTGATTAAAGTTGGAGCCAGGCATTGGGAATCGTAAAGTTTTGTAGTAGAGACCGTGCACCATTGTACATGCTATTCAGAGAAGCTTCAGCATAAAATACTGTTTTGTAATTAAGTCATTCAAGCCACCCACTAGTGATGTGATAGCACACATGCCCATACTCACCCACTAGTGATGTGATAGCACACATGCTCATACTCACACAGATGATAGTTAGATTAGGATATCGTGAATCTGCTGCGGTTAGGAATCTGAGGCCTCGAGCTGTGGCGTCCAAACGTAGTGAGGATGCTACTTGAGGACGAAGATTTTTAAACGTTTCTGATTCACAAATCGCACTGTTTTAGAGCATAGCATCAGCTTAAACTTAATTAAACAAACAAACGTTTGTGGAGGAGCCTAGAGTACACCAACAAGCGTCCGATTCACTCAATTTCTAAATGCCGCAGAGCATGCATCCTTGAATAGATTCATGTAACAGACCAATCGGATTGCTCGTATGTGACTAGCTATGTTCTAAAGAAACATATACTTATATAATTCATATTCTTTTAAGTATTTATGAGTTGTTAAAACTATCTTTATAATAATTATGGTCAAAATAATTGTATACAGGAATGATGGAAAAACTTCCTTCAACTGAATTCGTTAAATTGCCTCACATTTTATATGTTTTGCCGGGCTGTTCCCGGGTAATTTGTGGGCCATTCTGAAGGGTATCTGTTGTAGTACTCTGAGGTGTTCGATTATATTGTATCAGGGAGTCCTAGTTGATGATGTTCCCATGGAAACTGTGTACGAAGAGTCGCGGCATGGCGCTGACATTCTGCAGGTGTATAATATTACAGGAAACATTTAGTGCTTCTGGTCCCAGCTCTCCTGTTAGCTAGGTGGTCCTAGTGTTTCTAGGAATGAGTTAGTTTGGTTGCAGTTAAGTAGGTATCGGATATCCTAGTGTCTCAGATTTGAGAGGGGAAAATTGATAATTTAGTAGAGGCTGTTCTAGGGGTAACTCTGAATGTGGGGTCCTGCCTTTGATCCCAGTACTAATTTTTCCCCTTTTTAATTGTAATTAGCTTGACTTGAATGTGAATTATGTAATTTCCGTGCAAATGGACAGGAGGAGTTAATAAAGGGGAGAATTCCACTCCCCTCTAATTAAAGCTTATCTTAAATGTCTTGTAATTATTATATTGTAAATATTTCCTTTTGGTACTTGATGTCTATTTGAATATCACATCAAGGGTGAGTATTTTCAGCTGCTGTAATATTATTATAAATTATTATCATTATCATCATCGTTTAAATGTATTCTCTCTCTCTTTCACAGGCTTCTTTTTAGATGACACAGGATTAATAAAAGCCTGTGAAAGAGAGAATACATCTAGCGAATGATGATGATGATGATAACATCATCATTATTATTGTTCATTAGATGTATTCTCTCTTTCACAGTTTTCTTATTATAAAGAAGCCTGTGAATGAGAGAAAGTACATTTAAACTGTAAAAGAAGGCTGTGAAATTATTATTATGATTTTATTATTTATTATTTATTTATTTATTATTTTATTATTATTTTATTATTATTATCATATCACATCATTTAGATGTGATATGCCTGATGTGCCGGCGATGCCCCCGCTGTTCCAGCGCCAAATGGCCACACCCACCACAGTTGGTCACGGTTCTGTGGGCAAGAGTTGGCCTGGTGATCATCCTGCAGCACAGCGAACAACGAGGGATTGATCGGGCCCTCCCCGTGAATGTCTCGCTGTAAAGTCGAGGGTCCGGGACCGACCAATCCAGGCACTTCTTGGCCAGTGCCTCCCTTCTAAATTGCCGATCATATGCTACCCATCTCCCATGCTCGTAGTTCCACTCTGCCCGAACAATTGTAGCCAAATAGGCAAACAATTCGGGGGCTTTGTGAGGGAATCTGGTGGAGAGTAGAGCAGCCATGGTGGTATATCGTTCCACCCAGTGAGAAATGTCCGTGACCATAGGACGACATGGTGGCACAGGACGGGAGGGAGTTGACTCCGGAGGTGTGTCCATGGTAACCTCCGACATGTCCACAAACTCCAACTCGAGCACCTTCTTTGCCACCTTTGGTGCTAGCGTGGCTACCGGGTTGAAAGGCCTCGGCTTGTTCAGGTGGGCTGCACCTGTGCTATGCCCTGCCGTGTCATCTGCATTGCCTGCAGAAGCTGCAGCTGCTAAAAAGTCACAGCCTGAAGTCGGCCTGAACGTTGGCATCTCAGCGAGAGCGTCCACATGGGGTGATTCCACACTTCCGAGATCTGTAAAGAGTCAAATACATATACGGCATCAGCAAGGGTCAGGCAAGAGTGCCTAGTAATCTGAAGGCAGTGTGCCTAGTAATCTGAAGGCAGCATGCCTAGTAATCTGAAGGCAGCGTGCCTAGTAATCTGAAGGCAGCGTGCCTAGTAATCTGAAGGCAGCCTGTCTAGTAATCTGAAGGCAGCGTGCCTAGTAATCTGAAGGCAGCGTGCCTAGTAATCTGAAGGCAGCATACCTAGTAATCTGAAGGCAGCAGTGTGCCTAGTAATCTGAAGGCAGCGTGCCTAGTAATCTGAAGGCAGCCTGCCTAGTAATCTGAAGGCAGCATGCCTAGTAATCCCTGGCTGTATGCATTATGTATAATGGCAACTTGCTATGTTTTCTTCTTCTTTTTTATTTATTTTTATTTTAATTTAATTTTTTTTATAATTATTAATTATAATTGCTATTCTGACCTCTCTTCCTACCTTCCCACCTGAGCAGGTAAGGTAAGTCAAAATAGGGGCTTAGGAGGAAAACAACCACAAGCAATAGCAACAACAAGTGAGAAATACCCCATCAATGACAGCAAAATAACAACAAGCAGCCTGCTAAGTGTGCCGACCATTTATGTGTTGCCAGGAGTGGGTGTTGATGTCCATTTTCCACCTGAGAGGAAATACTATGTAACCTGTTGGTTTTTTTTTTTTTTTGCAATACAGGTAGTGTGTCTACTTCCCCCTACCACATCCTGAAGCAGTTAAGTAATGATTGCTCATCCGCTGCTATTGGGCCTGTAGTCTGTAGGTGGCCCTGTCGCAGGAGTGGTCTCCAAGGAGGGGACCCCAAGGGAGTTACTTGAACCCCTATTGTAGTAGTACCTTCCCTCAAGCCAGACTAGCTGCTCAGGGGGCGCCTCAGGTCTGTCTTCATCACCCATAAAGCACTTGGATTACTGCTACAGCTGTATCACCTGGTGGTTCTCTGGGCTCTGGCTGAATGACGGAAGCATGTCAGGAGCCACTGCTCCCATGATTACATCATCCCCTATTCCTGCTGCCAGGGTAACTACGTTACATAAGGAGGGTTGGAGGTGGTGGGGTTGGAGGGGGAGGGGCTTGTTTATTTCATGCTTCATCCTGTATGTCGTGTTGACAGTGCACAGACTCTTACTAATTGCCCACACTGTCTTCCTGTTCTTATAGTTGCTCACTTGATCTGCAACAGATTCCTAGAAATAGATGAACCATGAGTGAGTGAGTGACTGAGTGATGTGGAGGCTGTGTGGACATGTGTTAGATCAGATTTGCTCTTTTCTAAATAATGATACCCGGTTAACTTCATTTTCGTATTTTCTTTGTTGCACAAATTCCTTCATAACTGAAAGCAAAACCCCTAGGCTATTATTTTTACACGACTATTATAAGTATGAAAGTCTTATTACTACCCTTGCTATTAGTAACCACTTTATATTTAAAATGTGTTCATAGCATGAAGACTGGGCTATATACTGCATTAGGTCATGGGAACACTGTGTCTAGCATTGTGTAATAGTTATGCCATGCATTTGTGGAATTGTCACTGGTAACTGACTGTCCTGATCCCAAGGGCGGCTATTAGGGATAATTCTGAGAGTTGCCATGGTTCAACTATTTTATACCGGTAGTAACCTTTGAAACATTTCTGAATTGTCCCACATACAGGGGGGAGGGGGGGGGAGATAACATTATTATTAATCCATGGCTGTTACCGTAACAACTATGGTATATATTCGATTTGGGGTGAATAGATCTTATACCCATCTCCTAGTAGGCTAATAAGCAAACGGTCCAATCAAAATTTAAGTTTTTATGCGTTTCCTGTAGCCTAGAGTGATGGTACAAGTAAAACTGCACCACTTCATTCAAGGTTTTACAGCATAAACAATAATACATATATGTTTATGAATATAAGAATAGTCTTAATTATACATTATATATATATATATTTATAGCCCGTTACCCGAGCGACCGCGCTTGTTGTTAAGAACTATAAATCAGATACAGTCTGGTATGCTCATAAGAAAATGTATTAGCGGGGATAAGTCTGATTACAATCCTGTATATGCGCATGTATGTATGTGTGTGCACATGTATAGTAGTACCATCAGATCAGACCTTCATCTATTCACTGCTAGCCAGGCTCCATCTTAGTTTACACATCTTTGGTCACTAGTTATAGGTTTACGGTAGGCCCTTGGGTGATAAAATATTGACAACGTGTCCCTCACTGTTGACCCAATACTGTGACAATCACTTGAAGAAGGAGGCGACAAGATTTGTTTATTTTCACACTCCCAAGTAGTGTGTGTGCTGATATGAGGGGCTTATCAGCTCAGTGTCTGCAATAGTCACTTATCTCTGCAACACAGAGCGGCATGTGGTTGAGAAGGTGTAGTAGAGATGTCACAATTACCTTTTGCCCCCCTCCCTCTCCTCCCTCCCCTCAGTACAAGACTATCTTAGTGAGTGTCCCCTGTCTTCACTCTTGTCACATATGGATGGAGGTGGTTCCAGTGTTCCCATTCCAGTGTGTGCACTGCATATGTTCATACTTGAAGTAAATGTTGCATTTGATGTGTGAGAAATAGGCAGTCATTGTTTCCCAGTAAGTCATTAAATGCCACTATATCTGGTTTCACGACAATGCAGTGCCTTCTCTAATCCTGGATCTGTCCCAGACGGTCCTCTCAGTTCCCGTAACAATCTAGTCATTTTATTGTAGAGTTGCTTTGAGAGTATGAGTGCAAAACCCTTGCTCAGTGTCTGCCCCTCCCACTTCCCCTCCCACTTCCTCCTCCCACTTCCTCCTCTCACTTCCCCTCCCACTTCCTCCTCTCACTTCCCCTCCCACTTCCTCCTCTCACTTCCTCCTCCAGGCCTTCCTGTCAGCAATGACCACACTTGTATAGTAAGTGCCACCACTTGCCCCAAGTATCATTTGTGGCAGTGAGAAGATGTCCATGAACAGAACCTATCATGTCAGGATACTTGTAGCCGTGACAACGCTCCAACCTGTATTTACACTTGCTAGTGACTCTTCCGCCCTCCATTGTTTTTTATTGGCGGCAAGTGTGCGCCAAAAGTGACATCAGCTTGTGTTTGGTTATAATAATGTTAATGTTGGTGTGAGATGTGAAGGTGACATGTATTGTCATTAAAGATGTGTTCGCATTAACCATTAGCTCGCTAGCTTTCAGTTTGTGTTCAACTTTTTATTATATTATATATAATAATATATATTATATATATATATTTTTTTTTAAATCTCCAGGTGTATCTAATTGTATTTGTGTATGTGTGCGTGCAGCTGGATGTTTTGGAAGACAACATTGGCCACTCTGTCATGTGGACGAGGCTGTACGAGGTGAGACGTACAACCTTTCTCTGTACCCGTAGCTGTTTTAATTTAGTTTACAGAATAATAATAGTAGTAGTACAATCTTTGGTTATCTGCTACAAGGCCACCCTGTACCACACAATGCATCCTTGCCTATATAATAGCATGAAATAGTGACTGTTTGTGTTTTTCTAACCAGGAGTGTGTTGTTTATATCGCATTGGGTAAATGTGTCTCTGCTTGCTTGAGCGTTGATCTTGAGAAGAGCAGACTTAATTTTGTTAGCACAAAAGCCCAAAACAAAAAAAAGAAGGAAAACAATAGAAGTGTCATTAGTTATAACACAAAAACAATTAAATTTATCGCAAGTGATTGAATAAAAAGAAAACATCACTTTATTAGAGATAAGAACATAGTATTGCAACCTCTCTTTTGTGTGTTTGTGTGCTCACAACTCACATTTCACAACTCGGGTATCCCAGGTGTGAGGGTTGCACACTCACTATGGGCCTCAATGGGGACAGAGATAGGCCAGTAGGAGTGTGGTGCACTTGAGTGTGTATGGGGGCGGGTGGGTGTGTTTGTAATTTTTCCCAGACAATAAAATAATAGGATTGCCCAATGCAGAATCACTCTAGCAACCCTTACCTCATCCACCCATACATGTGCACAAACACACACACACACACACGAGCAATACTTTACTCAGACAAGCCTTATGAGATCAACACAGAGTGCTCCCTCCCTCTCTTCCTCCCATTCGTCCATCCCATCTCGTAACTTGTGAAACACAGCTCAAAAGAGTTCCCCAGTTTATACTGTATGAGCATTGGCCTGCCATGGCACCAGAACATATTGCATGATTGTATGTAACAGAAGTGGATGTTGTGGCATTTACTACCTGAAGGTTGTCAATTCATTACATTTTGTTTTGCACATTACTAGAGCCACAAAAGCGCACAGAACACACACACACACACATACACACACACAAATGCTGAGGCAATTGCAAATTCTCTTGGTACTGCTAGTGGGTCACTCCCTAGTCGGTCAGATGCACTAAACAGGCACTGTGAGCCGTGCAAGCAGAAGAGCTCCTTGAGTAGGCTGCTAGGAAGAGAAGAACAGGTTATTCCTCACAGCAGGTGGTTATGCACCCGCACACACACACACACACACACACACACACACACACACACATACAATCCTGAAGACATAGGATGTAATGAATAGGTGTTCCTTTCATGGGGAGGAGGGGAGGGGTTAGTAAATACTTAAGAATTGATTCCCAGGTGTATGGAGTGAGTGGGTGTAGAGCTTGCCACTCTGTGGTGGTGTCCCAAACACAAGTTGGTTTAGCTGCAGGTAGTCAGTGAAGATTCCCAAGTGCCTCCATGCTAGTAAACAAGGCACCTTTGGTTTCTGACTCTGTATGCTGAGTGAGGGAGAACAGGTCCCCATTAAGTCCCACTCTCTAGACTGTGCAGTGACCATTTACGGGATTATTTTGTTATGATGTCACTCTTATTTCAGTAATATTATTTTACTACTATTCAATACTTGGCAGACAAGTGGATTTCCCTTTTTTTTTGTTTTTTTTTTTGTTCTTGTTTTTGTTTGTAATAGTACCCTGTCAGCAATTATTCTGGTTCTATTTATTGCCCACCACTGACCCTGGTATTTACTCATTCAAACCTCTACTCAAATTCATTAATTTTATAAGAATTAAGAAATAGTTATGGCTTATAATACAGTGTGTGGTTCCGGTGATGCCCTGAATTTTTTCCTCCTCTATGAGTCAGCTAGTGAGAGAGGCAGTAGGTGTTACATTTATCAGGCTTCCATCTGTTGTTGGCTAATGAGTGGGTGTCAGACAGGATGGGTGAAAGGAGGGAAGTGGATTTGTGTGGGTATGGGTGGACTGGCTACTGTGGACAAGGTTTGGGAACACCCGTGGAGGGAACTTAATCCTAGGAAAAAAAGAGTGAAAAAACCAGTGTAGTTATGATAGGTGACCAGTTGGGAAATTGTAGAATAACCGAGAGGGGGTGGGGTAATGGTGGGTGAGATGTTGTTGCCGGGAGACGCTATATTTTTGCTCTCCCAACTGCTCTGTTTCCTCTTCCTAACATCGGCCCCTCCCACTGCGAGCGTTCCACGTCAGTTTAACGTGATATGGCATGTTGATGAATTATCACCTGTCAATGTTGGGATATCATCGCTTGATGTGGCAGCTTCTGAAGCTCCTGGTGGCCGGTTGCTATGACTTTGATGGACTAATACCCAAATTAAAAAAAAAATACTTGTGTGTCTAAACATTACAATGTCTGTTATTCTTAAACATATGTGACAGTCTATGGGAAAAGGGGGCACTTCACGCAAAAATTGAAATTGAGATATAGGCTCCAGAAGTAAGTCATAGGAAAAATTCTTTCTTTCTCCTATTTTTGTTTTTTGCAGAATTAGTCTTAGTGGCCCTTACTCTAAGTCTACGTCAAATTTCCAATGCTGAAACAACTTAAAAAACCTCAAGCGTGCCGTGGAAAGACAAGCTACTTTTTATTCTCTCTCGTTCTTGAAGTACAATAAACGGGGAATGGGAGGAGTTTCAAACAAGCAGCTTAAAAAAAAAAGGCATAGTTTTGAGAATGACAACATGGAGTAGAATAGCCAAGGATTCGACAAGACAGGCTGTGAGACGCTCTGAAAGCTAAAAAGAACTCTACGCAAACTTCGTTAGTCGCTGTTAAAAAGCGGCTGTACAATTTAATTGCGTACGCGGATACGCCGTTAAGTATACGGAAACATTAATTATACCAGAAGTGGAAATTCAATTTATGTTTTCTCGATCAATTTCTTTGCTGAATACAGCCCAGTTTCTCTGCGCCTCGAAGGTTTTACCCTCCAGTGTTTTAGCACTAAGTTGAGATAAATTGTAGCTTTTTATTAGCATAAAAAACTCAATTTTTTTGGTTTGAATGAAGTGCCCCCTTTTCATGTTTGATGTTGTAGCATACAGAAATATTCTAATTCACGCACACTCTTACGTCATCGTGTTTCACCTGCCATTTTCATTATCAGCTGATTTTTATGTTTAGCTCAGTCATCATTTGGTTTAATCCATCGATTGAACTTATTGTTGGTAATTAGAAGTAAAGTGAGAACTATAGCTACTTTACAATGTCACTTGACAGTGATTGTGGGGGTGTAGAGATGGGAGGGGGCATTCAATGGGACATATACTATTCGCAGGTGGTGAAGTAGATTGAATCTATCAGGTTGAACTGTATGTAACCCCACCCCTTCCCCTCCCACTCATTTGCCCCACCTAACCAATTAACTGACATTTGTAGTTTGATTAGAACTGGTGTATATTTCTTTGTATTTTACAACTAAAATATAAAATTTGCTTTTCCTGACATTTTAACGTGGTTGGCCACAGTTTAAGTTTAGCGGTATTAATACGGCGTATGTTTTATTTGATGATGTTCAAATACCATAATAATAATCATATTCATCTCCACACCTTTACAAAAAAAATTTTTCTAATCCACATGAGTGGGTGGAGGACCGTGATGCACTTTGTAGTGAAACAGTCACTACATTATTAGAACTTGAACTATTACACTGTGTTATATTATTATTATTTCTAATTAGGTTTACCTGTTTCTCCCTGGTGTCAAGAAACAGCCATCAATAACTATTATCATTATTTCACTTATTCATTCACTTATTCATTCACCCGTTGTAGTTATCATTTTCTTTCATATTTCGTCGATGTTCGTCAATCGTCGATGTTCGTCGATGTTCGTGTTTCCAAGTTATATTTTGTTTATTTATCTTCGTTCTTTCAGTAGTTGTATTTCCTGCCTAGTTTAAAGATTAAACTCTTTATACACCTTAAGAGTTAACCCTCCAGGTGATTGGGCAGCCCCAGCAACTCTGGTGGCAGCCTACTCGCAAGTATATTCAGTTAACCCTGAAAAGCTTGGATCCTGTGGCCTTCAGTTAACCCTGACTGACCCGGCTTCCTCACACTTGGCGGCAGCGGTGAACTAGATTCTCGGGCGACTCTACTGGTACACCTGTTGACTCGACTTGATCTGAGCACATCTATCCCGAGAAAACGCCATCGCTATCGTGTTACGCCTACTACTCGCTCGGTGACCCGTTTCCTCCCTATTTATCGCTCTCTGCTGACTACTTTGGTCCTGTTGTTTGAATTCATCTCATTGTGATAAGTTATTGTGTTTGTATTATTTTACCTATCTTTACAAAATTAATATTCGTTTTCAGCTCATCTGTTAATGACACTGTTGTAGCTTTACTTCAATTTTTTTTTTGTCAAACCATTGTTTGTGTCATTTTTTTTCCCTTTGGCAGCCTACTTGCAAGTATTCAGTTAATCCTGAAAAGCTTGGATCCTGTGGCCTTCAGTTAACCCTGACTGACCCGGATTCCTCACACTCTACTATAGAAAGTTTGTCCCCTTCTTTGCTGATTTATGTGTTAGTTTGAATCACGCTCTGACTATTACCGAACCTGACATTATTGTATGGTCAACGACTATAACAGAGTCATTTCATTCTATCATTTCTAATATCTGTCAACGAACTATTTTAACTATTCCTAATAAAGATGATAAATTTGTTGTGTCTTGTGATGCCTCCTCCTGTGGAGTTGTAGTTCGAGAAGACGGAGAATCACCTGTAACATTTTACAATTCTGACAGATCACAAGGCCCTGGTGAACTTGTTTGACTCGGCTATTCTCAACAATCGTCTCTGGCGTTGGAGGATTCAACTTCAAGACTACGACTTCAATATTGTCTACCGCCCCGGTCAGGACAATTATGTTCCAGACGCTTTGTCGCGCCAAGGCTGGGACCCCTGAATTTCTTTAAAGGGGGGGAGATGTAGTGAAACAGTCACTACATTATTAGAACTTGAACTATTACACTGTGTTATATTATTATTATTTCTAATTAGGTTTACCTGTTTCTCCCTGGTGTCAAGAAACAGCCATCAATAACTATTATCATTATTTCACTTATTCATTCACTTATTCATTCACCTGTTGTAGTTATCATTTTCTTTCATATTTCGTCGATGTTCGTCAATCGTCGATGTTCGTCGATGTTCGTCGATGTTCGTGTTTCCAAGTTATATTTTGTTTATTTATCTTCGTTCTTTCAGTTGTTGTATTTCCTGCCTAGTTTAAAGATAAACTCTTTATACACCTTAAGAGTTAACCCTCCAGGTGATTGGGCAGCCCCAGCAACTCTGGTGGCAGCCTACTCGCAAGTATATTCAGTTAACCCTGAAAAGCTTGGATCCTGTGGCCTTCAGTTAACCCTGACTGACCCGGCTTCCTCACACACTTGAAGGTTGTGAGACCTGCCACTGCATCATAGAGATGATGACTGTAACTTCGGAGCTAGCCGCCATCCTCCACAAACCCCTCCCTGTCTGGCCAGTCATAATTGCTTCACTACCCGCCCAGTCATCCTGAACTGTCGCCTTGGATGCAAAAGCCCTCCCGAGTCAACTTCCATACTGGAAGTTCTCCATTACCCAAGTTTGAGCAAATGTTTTGTCTGGATCCAAATACCTACGTCAAGTTCCTTTTCAAGTGTGCAGTATGCTTGCCTAGTGACCACACCCACTTGCCGTCCAGGAATGCACACATGTCTACACACACTTCAGGAAGGCTTCCATTGTTGCTGCTGTTTTGTTCATGTGTGTGACCCCACAGTAGTTGTTTGGATTATGATGTGCACATTGTTTATAAGAAATTATCTCTTGCCGGATATTGAAAATGACCAGGAATTAAGGGAGTTTCTGGTAGGATTTGGTGGTGGGGTGGTGGATTGTGAAAATTTGGTGGAGAATGTGAAAGGAAGGGCTGTAAGAGGACTTGTGCAAACGCCAGGTTATGTTTTATTTTGTATTCATGTATCTTTAATATAATATAATATATACATGTGTATATATAATATAATATAATACATACATATAGGCCTGTAACAAAGAAAAACTGCAATTATATAATTAAGCTGAGAATGACTGAATATTTCATACATTGTTTACATTTTTTCCCGAACTCTTTCTAAGTATTTGCAATTTTTTAGCAAATTTGAATCTACCATTTATGGAGTATGTAACCCTAACTAACTCTGGTGCTTGGACGACTTGGTCCTCTTCAATTCTCTGAAGTATACCTTGCTACACTGTCTCTTATGCCCCCGAACTGATTGATTTATGAACGTTTAAAGAGTTCGGCCTATAGGAATGACAACTTGATTGATTACTGTTAAAATAAAGTATTGTTAGCTAACTTGATTATGGGGTGTGTCACCTGTAATCCAAGCTGCCGCTTACTGGCCATGATTTTTAACACCCTGTTAATAAAGTCTTGTTAAGTGGTCATGTCACCTGATTTAGTGAAACACACACATACACACAGAGCTAATTATGTAAGGGAGCTTTGGTACCTTCAAAAGCGCCATACTGAACACAAGGCTGTTGCTCCCGTAAAATTGGGTAAAGGGTGGTATGGCTTGAGCTCGAGGGTTGGATTATTTTTCAATGAAGCTTCTATGGCTGTAATAATGATTGAATAGTTTGTATGTGTTAACATTTTTATATACTTATAAGGTGATTAATGTTATAAACACTGAGATCAGCAGTGATCCCACAATGACAAAAGCACTTGTATTCACATAAGCCAGTAGCACGCATGTATCTGTCTGCTGGTCGTTCAATAGGCTTAAGTCATAGATGGGAGGGGCTCATTAACTTGTTGGCTGTGACTGTGTGAAGGTCTAGGACCTGAACAGGGATGATGTTCACCACAGTAGAACTCACAATTAATACAAAAAATCACTCAAGATCTGGACAGACAGGAGTCACCTTCATGAAACACACACATGTGCATGCACGACATATGTGTGCCTGTCAACCAACTCTATATCAGACAGCGAGTTGACATTGGTGGTGCTCACTTAGTTCACAGCCATTTTTACTTCAATGCTCATCAGAGAGTGCGCTAGCACTCCCTACGTAGGAATGACGCGGCCGTCCCATTGACCTAATACAACACATTGGCCGCCATATCTCACACCCCGGGTGGCCGAAGGCCACCAAATTTGGTTCAGATAAACTTCAACGCAACTAGAAGGCTGTTTCAAAATTTCAAGTCTCTACCTCGAAAAACCACGGAAATATGGTAGTTTGAAAAAGAACCGTTTTCATCAGGACGTTCCTAATAATCATAATCATAATTTTCATCATCTTCTTCTTCAGATATTTTTGTTGCAGCGCGTAACTCCGAAGCCGTTAGAGATATGAACGTGGAACTTGTACCAACGCGTTCCTTTTCATGGTCTCCAGCGCATCGGCATAGTTACATTCAGTGTTGGTGTGAATTTCACGCCCCAGGGAGCCTCGAAGTCAGTGAAAAATATGCCCAATTTTCACATTTTACCAGATCCAATATATGAGACTACGCCACATTTTGGTAGACTTCTTGGTATCATTCTCTTCATCTAGTCATTTCGACTACAACCGTCAAGGCCGTCAGAGGTCAAAGGTCAGCATTCATGGCTTACTTCACCAACAATATTATTTCACACCGCAGTTAAGGGTGCTGGCACATAGCAACGCTCGCGGGCAGCTTAATTGAGCAATAAACCACGAAACCACCGAGTTGTAGAGGTAGAGGGCGGACCTTAAATACCCGCGCATAGATAAGAGCCTTATACGCGTATAGTTAACTCGGCTTACGGAGGGCGGGACTAGAAAATTGCACAGCGGCAAAAAAGTGCGAGACAATTGGAATCTATTTTGTACTCCAAGTACAGAAAGGCGGATGATTAGTGTTTCAATTTTGGTACAGCGGCGTAACTTAACAAGGTAATAAAAGTAGTCGTTTTTGTTTTTCGATACAGTATACATTTATGACGCAACAAGAAAAAAATCACGTAAAAATATGAGTAAACATAAAGCAAAATAGAATTGAACAAAACAAAAACGACAATATTGTAAACAATGAGCTGAAGAAGCGGTGGACGAAATTCTGGCTTCTGTGCGTCCTCCACTATCTCCAATAAGTTCCGTTTATTTTGGGACTTTGAGGCTTCATAACTTCTTTTGTTCAATGAGCTGAAGAAGCGGTGGACGAAATTCTGGCTTCTGTGCGTCCTCCACTATCTCCAATAAGTTCCGTTTATTTTGGGACTTTGAGGCTTCATAACTTCTTTGGTTCAGTGCGTGTGTCAGTCATTCTTGGTAAGTCCACATTTTGCCAGCATGTCTCGTAGATCCGCTTGGCAGCGTGAACCTGCAAGGTATAGAATCGGAGTTATTTTCCATAGCAACAGCCAATTAACCTTAATTGATTTGTGTGGGCGGAGCGCGTATCCGGTGTGCCAGCACCCTTAAGCATGTGTGAAAATTTCAAGTCTGTACTTTGACCTTTGACCCCTAGAGGGTTCATTGCATATTTCCAGAAAAAATGACATTGTACAAGTTATAGGACAACATATACAGCACCTGGCTGCAAAAAAAATCTGTACCAGATAAAAAGAGGGACGTAGGAATGGAGGTGTTCTATAAACGTCAATCTCACACCTACGTATTGCTAGTGGACTTTGATAACAACCAATTGAGGCAATAACATAGGTATGAGATTGACGTTTATAGAACCCCTCCATTCCTACGTCCCTCTTTTTATCTGGTACAGATTTTTTTGCCCTCACTTGTTTTAAATTAATTGGAGAGCGAGCGTAGCGAGCGGGACACTTACAGGGGTAGCACAATTGAAAATCAGGGATGTTTGTTTATTTATATATATGTTTGGACGTACGTAAGGCATTTTTGTACTTTGACCCTCGCGTTTTTGTGTTAGTTCGGTGGTCGACCCTGTCCCAAACTTCACTAAACAGAATCCTCTGTTTATCGATCAGTACCCGTATCACCCTAGAAATTGAATTGTTTACCGTTTTGAATTCTTTTACGGGTCCAGTTAAAATTAAAAACTTACGGGACTTCCATTTCTATTCGAGTTAGTGACGGTGGTAAGTCAATGCGCTCTTTGGCATGGTTATAAGCCGTGCGCAACAGTATTTACTTGAAAATACATTGTCCACTAGACTACCGCTAAGGTAAGTCTGTGTAGGTGCATGTCCAGTTGTGTCAAAACATTGTGTGTTACAACCACTACTTAGCTAAAGAATATCACGTTTAAATAACGTGTATTGTTTTGTTGTTGTTTTTTTCCTTCAATTCAAGCAGTTGCAGAGAGTTGTTACTATGGCACTGAAATCCCTTTACCGTGTATGCAAAATTTAAAAACTGGACCTTATTTTCAGTAGCTTCAGTGTTAGAAGTCAAAATCATTCATATAAAAATAGTATAGTCTTTAGGCTCGCTCGCCATTTGTGCTCAAGCACATCACTAGTTAAAATTACGATGTATGTATTATTTCTTTTTGTTTTTTCCTTATAACTCATATATAAAGTGATGAATTTGCCTCTAATCTAAAGTTTGTGATAGTGATGTAGTTGGAAAGAAATACAGTTTAAGACAAAACTATGAATGCCTGAGAGGATTCTGTTTCTGTTATTGTTATTATAGTGTATTTTACTCCAGTTCCAGTATGACCTTATTTGGTCATATCACTAATGGGTTTGTGGTAATAACACCACCTCTCACATTAAAGCAGCTGCCCTGTAGATACATCCAAAGAAAGTTAGATATGATTTATAAAAAAAACTGTATTCTTGCCAATCAACAAATCCAGTCTTGGCTTCACAAAGATGTTGAAAAGCTTAATTATTCATAGAAGTGTATTTAATTGCATTGCAAATACATCACATACACACATCCACACACATGTACACACACACACACACACACACACACACACACACACACACACACACTCAGTGGGCTCCAATGAAATATCCTAATGGTATTTTCCCCTTTCCTTCTCCCAGTAGCTTTTTTTGAGGGACTTTTCATATTTTCTCTTTCCTCTCTTTGTTTCTGTTTTGTATTAGCAATGCATGTATTTCATGTAATCATAGTATTTAATCCTTTCACCGCCAAGTTTATGATGACCAGTTTGGTAACATGAAAATTAAAAATATTTAATTTTTTATTGTTATTTTTTGCTCAGACATTCAGCAAGAGATATAATTTAAAAGCAAGTTCAGACATAATTATTTACTATGACATAAAAAAAAGTTTATTGTCTGCACAAAGAATAGTTTAAAATAATTCGGACTTGCCGTTACCAATGGTACTAATTGAAACTATTTCTGACGGTCTCAGAGCTGCTTTAGGTTTCTGGCAAAGTCCATACACGACTTATTCATCTTCTATGTGATGGAGTCTGAGCTTCTGTTCCTCATAGTACTATAAAACATTTCAAGTGCACAGACAACTCAACAGTTAGCATTCCAGCTGCCATATTTCTTAATTGTAAAAATCACAATTCATGTGCTATCAGACTTGCTGTTTGTCCACTCTTTTTATTCAGGTAATTCTGTTATTGTTAACTCTTCATGCCTAATCATTGCTATTATTTAGCGATTTCCTTCGCAAATCATCTTTACCTATACTCATATATTTACTCGCTCGCCATGCATTTGCGCTATTCGAGCGCACCACTACAGCATACTTGCACATTAATATCATATCAACCTTCCCACAAAATGTTTTTGTGGTTATGAGGTTGCTTTTGTGGTAAGAGGGACCCAGTAAATTTAAAGGTGTTTAAGGGTGGCCGCACATAGCAACGCGCACCGCCTGTAGATCCGGACATTAATTTATTCCCCGCCAATACCCCGCCATTCAATAATACGCGAGCAGGAACAATCGCGCAGTAGTAGCAGAAGTATACTTTGCGAAGTTGTAGTGTTATAGTTTAGCTTCTTGTTGTCTCATATTTGTTTACAGCAACTCTCCATACATCGTCTGAGCTCGCGCGGCAAGGTGCACCAGGCGGTCTCTCCTCCAGAAGCCGTTCTCCGGACTCTGCGCACCTGAACTCAAGCGGATGGATCCACCAGGCACGATTTCTGCGGAGCGAAAACTTCCAAGCTGCGCAGATCTAATACCTTCACCTATGGCTATCTCCAATAAACTGCTCTCTCTTCTGACTCTTTGTTATTGTTGTATTGATGTTTGTTTACTCTTGAAATAGGCGGGCTCTTTTTAGAACCAATACAAACTAATTGAAAAAAAATTGCTCGCGTACTCGTAGTACGAGATATGGGGGTGGGGCTATTTCTTAAGAATTGCGAGTGGAATTAAAGTTTTAATTTTTGTATGAGTTTTTCTTGGAATCTAATCGTGAGAACGAGAATTTTTTTACACACGGATAGAACATAAAAAAATGAACTGCACCATAATTTGAAATTTTCAATATCTTATAAAACGAAAAAAAAATGCGAATAAATCAATAAGTAATATAGAAATGAGAAAAAACTCGTTATGGTGCAGTAGAGTAGCGGCATGACTAGCAGTGTGCCGAATTACAGAGCTCCAGCTTCACGCATTGGTCCAAAAAAGTCCTACAAAGTTGGAAGTCGGGACCACGATAAATCCTCCCCATGCACTTGAGATTCGGTGAGTAGTACCTTCGGCAGGTACTTGTTCCTTGCACAAAAACAGTTTAGACCTGCAAGCACACAGAAAGCAGTAACAGCCCTTAGCAACCATAATATTAAAATTGCGTGGGCGGTGTGTGGGCAGCCTTAAGCCAGAAAACGAGCAAATATTAATATGGATCTTTCTAATTTATGCTGATTTTTCTCACATAAAGGGTCTGTGAAAAAGCAAAGGAAAAGCATGAAAAAAATCTTAGTTGTCAGTGGGCGAATCCAGGAACCCAGGTATTAGCCACAGAGCTTAACCACTGAGCTACGATAACTCACAGCTTTCAAGACCTTCACATTTTCCGTTTATATGTTGAGTAGTACCACTTGCTGCAGTCTCGTACTCAACAGACCACCAATTATGTGCCGTCAGAACACCTTTTCGGTGTCGACTGGAAATACCTCCCCTTTCAGTGAGGAGCCAGAATTAGTGGATTGAAAAGGCTTTATCATCACAATTATCAAGTTCTGACCCTTCATACAAACCAGATTAAAATGTGTGAAAAAAATATTAATTGTTGCTGGGCATTTAAACTCAAGTGTTTTTACTTTAGTTCCATATCACTAATGGGTTTGTGGTAATAACACCGCCTCTCACAATGAAGCAGCTGCCCTAGCTAAGACTGGCTTTTTAGGCCTATAGCATGAGTTGGCCAGAAGAGAAATTGAATAACTTTTGAACCAAAACAGCTACTCATCCAGGGTTTGCACTATTAGAAAGCTGTATTCTTGTCAATCAACAAATCCCAGATGTGGCTTCACAAAGAAGTTGGATAGCTTAATTATTCATAATTCTGTTCATCTGCTATCTGACAGTTTTGAACTTCCTCTGCAAAATAATTTTAATATTACTACTAAATTATAGAAGTGTATGTGATGATAGTTCAGTGTGCAGGAGGAGAGTGTGTATGTGTGGTGATATCTCAGTATGTAGGAAGAGTGTGTGTGTATGTGTGTGATGATATTTCAATGTGTAGGAGGAGAGTGTGTATGTGTGTGATGATATTTCAGTTTGTAGGAGGAGAGTGTGTATGTGTGTGATGATATTTCAGTGTGGGAGGAGAGTTTGTATATGTCATGATTTGAACTGTTTTTTTAACTAGATATCAAGATTAATAATGAATATAACAGGTAAGAACTTGCCGATCAACATATAAATGCACACACTAACTAATGCTGATTGTCTATGTTTATCATTATGAAGTTATGGGTGTATCCTATAATTATTTAGTGCTACATTATTATATAAGTTATTATAGTACACTGTCACTCATGACTTCTTAGTGATTATAACATACTGATGATTCCTAATCAGGATGAAACAATCACAGCATAGTTGTCATTTCAGTGGCTATTTAATTAGGGTCAGAATTAGGGGGAATAAATAAGTGGGTTAGAATTGCTTGTTGTGTAACAACAAGTACATATGTACTCTCATTCTAGATGTGAGAGGACAATGGGACACATTTTAGTGGTCTGTGGTTAGAGGTGTAAATTGCTTGTACTCTTCAGCTATAACCATAGAGAGTTGTGTGTAGCTAATTATAGTAAGGTCAGTCTAGAGGTCATTCTACATGAGAGGTCATTGATGAAGCTCACAAATTGCAGCTGTTTTGAATGTTGCCCAAATTGCAGCTATGTGAATAGACTGCAGCTATGTGAATAAGACTGGGTGAGTTAGTTTCAATAAGAAATAGTAATAATTTTACTTTAGAAAAGAGAGAGTATTTGTGTATGTACATATTGTATACACACACCACATGGGTTGTGTCTATATGTGTGTGGTGTGTGTATATGTGTGTGGGGGGGGGGTATATGTGTGTGTTGTGATAGTGGCTTGAATATGTGTTTGTGTGGAAGATAAATTAGTTGTTGTAGCAAGAAAGTAGAGGCCAAGTTATTCACTCATTCACTATGTGACTATTCTTAGATGTGCATATGGGTTACAGGTTGAGGTGTAAATATCTTGTGAGTGTTAGCCATAACTGCAGTTCTTATTAATCTCACTATTATTATTAACTATTATGATTAGTTCATGACCATAAAAATTTTCCCCTTCAAATTGTGTTATTGATGTTTAGAGGAGAGAGGGTTTTTGTTTGTGTGTATGTGTTTGTGTGATTTTTTATGTAGAATAATATTTTCAGGTAAAATTATAGTAGTGAGGTCAGCCTGCTCCAAGAGGTCATCTTACATTCCTACTGCCAGTCAAATTGCAGCTGTTATGTACCTAGGTGCTCCTAAAGCAGCTGTTAGCTGTAGAAGATAAATTAATTAGCAAAGAATGAGTTTCCTTTACAACTCCACATTAAGTACTTTTTGTGTATTTTATTAATGGCTGGATGTTTCTTCATAATAATTTTCTAAAGAATATTCTAAACTTTTTGAAGTGTATTTAAACTGTGGGTTGTTATACAAGCCATAAAATCTTTGTGTGTACTAGTTAAAAATTTGATGTTGTTGTTGTTGTTCTTGTGTGTGTGTGTGTGTGTATGAACTCAAGGAATATTGAAGTTGGCTAAGGATTAAAATTTGTAATTAATACTTGTCTGTCATATTTTTATTTTACAATATCTTATTAAAACAAATTTTGAAGTAATTTGAGCTTAGAAATTCCAAACTAAACAAAATATGCTCCTTAAAGATTCTATATTATTTCTTTAGAATTTTTCTTTTAATTTGATTTGGTTTCCTAACTTTAACATCCATACCAAGTCTCTCCCAGGTAGCAAAATATCCTGTATTATTATAATAGTTCACTTCAGACTGTAAAAATCAACTCAAATCACAAGACATAGCAATAGTAGCAATGTATTAGAAGATTCTCAGTTGATGTGTTGTTTATTTTTTTTCATATATAATTCACGTAGGTTTGGTTGACATGACCTTGCATTTAGCAAAGATCGTCTGTGAATTTCCAGTCATATTTTCAACTACTGTTGTGTTTTTTAGCAATGCATACTTACATGTAAAGTAGCAATTCTAATTCTCTTGGAGAATTACAACACATGGGGTACTAAAATATAGTGCTTTTCCAGTGTTAGTATTATTATGTAGATACACCCTTTACCAAATGCTGCTGTGATGTTGTGAAGCTACAGGAAGACAACTACAATTTGCAAGTATAAATAGACACAGGATTTGACAAATAGTTAGAGGAGTAAGTAGAGTTAGCTGCAATCAGTGGTGGGTGCATGATTTGGAGGTTAGTCGCTTTGTGAGAGGTCATTCATTGAAGTTGTAGTGTAATACGTGCTACACCCAATGAAGCTTATAAAGAATGAAGGATAGAAATTCTCCAGCCACAAGGAATTGCACACACAAAACATGAGTAAACATACCACAGTGTAAATAACAAGACTGTATGGATGTTATTCAGAAGTCTGGCCTCACCTGTGCCATCCAGTCCAAAAGTTGACCTCATCACTGAGTGGACCAAGTCAGGATACAGAAATATACTCAAGTTATTGCTAGTTGTGTGGCCCACCATTAGCTACTAATTCAAACCACTTGAAAACATACACTAGCTACCTTTGTATGCTATTATAATAGAAAAAGTAGAATTTAAAATATAATTTTGAATGTTTGAAGTATGAGATATTATAAAACAATGCCAGTAAATACTGTGAAATCAACATTGTGCTTTCTCAATGAAGTGCTGACAGTTTAATCCACAATTCTATCACACATAACATACAGTAAGCTGTTCACTTGGATTCTCAGTCTCTTTCTACTCTTCTTCTACTCTAATCCACTCTCCTTCTCTTCACTCTCATCTTCTCCTTGTCATACTCGGGACTGTAACACAATAATAATAATAATAATAATAATAGTAACAATATAATACAATAAACATACTTACTAGAGTCGTTGCTGTATTTTATCTGCCACTTGTCTACAATAGTCCACTTGAGACAATACAGTAACAAACTTCTTGAGGGCAGCAGGTCTAGATGATAAGACTGTACGAATGCTACTCAGAAGGTTCCTTGTCTTCTCTACATCAATCCAGTTCTGACGTTGAAGGAGCTGGTCATACATGTCAGGAGATATGAGTTCTTCACTGTAGCAGTGATCAGCTACTGTCATAACACAAGGCGTCACTGAGTGGACCAAGTCAGGATACACTCTCAGAAATATACTCAAGTTGTTGCCACCTAATAATAAAACATTTTCAATAATACTAGCTAAATACAAATAACAACTTGACTTACTTTCAGAGATTTCTACTGCAGGATCTTTGTTTTTGTATTTCTAATACAAAATAAATGAGAGTTAGTAAATACAAGTCAGAATACATAGTCTATTTCTACATACCTGTCCATACCAAATGAGGTGTCTATTGGTAAGTACAACTGCTTGTGGGCTGTCTGGATTGCAGAGACATTTCATGACTTTTGGGACAGTGTGTACTCTATCAACGACCCCGAGATGATTCCCTCCTTCATGTGAACGACAGTCAAAGGCAAACTGGTAGTCCATGGAGCTGTTGTAGTTCATTCTTGAACTGGCTTTATTTAGAGTGTCCTCTATTTCTTGTTTTAAAGCAGTACATTCATGATGAATGGAGTCTTGGAATGTAGGATCGCATGAAACTACAACTTCAAAATATTTAGATAGAGATACAAATGTTACACGAATTAAATTGGATCCGTACAAAAAGGTCACCATGTTTTTCTTGACACCTTCTCTGATGAAAGTGAAGGACTTGTTAGATACGAGACAAGCCATAGAAGCAGAAAAGAGTCCCATAGGAGTAAACCCACTACTGAAGTACATCAAGAGAGGCTCCATCAAACATGATCTACAGGATTCTTTGTGAAATAGGTCAAGTTCCTTTGCACTCGTGTTTTCTAACACGCAAGGTATGATGTACTCTTTCTCCTCTTCTAAGACTGACTTAGAATATTCAACTGACACAATCTCAGCTATAATGTGAAGATGTGCAAGCAAAGCTACCAGCTGCTCTGGTGGAATGACATCTCCTGAAATTTTAGATGTAGCCGATTTCAAATCTTTCATAGTGAATCGACCTGTCTTCCTGAATCTCTCAGCTGTAGCCTTACCTACGTTATCAAAGCTCATTGCTTCAAGAATGACACCAGTGATACTGTCATACACTATCTGGATGTCTATGATGACCAGGTCTTCTAAACAAGGCACACTGGGGAAGTACATCAGAACACCGGCATGGTGGTGAAGAAACCACAGGGCTACTTTGGTCTCGTAGGGTGTCATATTGAAGGCATTGGACAAGGCCAAGCAGGTCTCCAAGCTGGCTGTCCTCACCTCTCTCATGCGAAGACACAAGCTGAACAGAAGCCACACAGCTGGAATCTTCAGCTTCTTAAAGTGTTTCTCCATGGCATTCTCCAATAGCTGATGCAAGTGATGGATTTCTTCTACTCCGCCTTTCATGTTGTCCAAAGAAACAACAAGCTTGTCTTGTGAGCAGAACTGCACTATGTCCTTCCTGTAGAAGTCTGTGTCTCGAATCACCTTTTGAAGCTGTGAGTCCACTGTAGCGATGTCTTGCTCAAAAACTTGGTCTTTGTGAGTACCCACTATATACACTACTGATTTGGAGGACTCCAGAATCTCACCAATGATGGACGAGTTGCCTGCTCCTGGTAGAGGTTGAAGATGGGCGGAGGAACTGAAACAAGATATACTGGCCAGGGTACGCAAAAGCATCTCTTGCAGTGTAAACTCAGAGTTTTCTGGTGCAGTTGTCTCTCCTGAAGCTCTCTGATAAAAGACTCGATACTCCTCGTCTAACTTGAACTTGTAGCTAAAGAAGAGCAAGTAGAGGCCAGGTCCTGTGATGAGTGCTGGTAGCATGTCCATCAGCTCAGGCTGCCCTCCACTGTCCTCCATTCTCAAGAAAGCTTTGAAAGAATGCTTCATATTTTCTGCAAACTGTGGTTGCCTTGAAACTCTCTCGTATATGGCAGCTATTTCAGAATAATCTTGTGATGTTACCATCTCATCGGCTAGTTGGACATGTGTTGGTGAGAGAGGTGAGGATTTCTTTTGTCTGGACTGCTTCGATGTTGGTTGTGGTGGTTTTTCCACAAGGTGAGACTGCTCTGTACTGCTAGCCTGACTGACCTCTGCCATTGTTGCAATATCTCCATGGGGACGAGCTGCAGTCTCAGAAGTGAATTTAGTCTCCAGACCTTTTCTAAGACTATGAAGGAGTAGAGATGCTTCCTCAGTGAGATTCTGTACAATGGTCCAGTGAGTTCCCTTATCTGCTGTAGTTGTATCAGACATGCCTTGGACTAGCATATTAGAACAACACTCCACTGTTCCTGTGCTGCCATGAATCTGTTCCTCTTCTTTGGCTGACATAAGATCTATGATCTCTTTCGTAACACGACGGCGAGTTGTAGTCTTGCCTTGTCGTGGTGGACCAAGAAACATAAGCTTTAAAGACGGAAGCTCCAGAACCTCCTTGGAAACAATGAAGTGTTTGTATGCTTCTTCATACTTGTAGTCATCTATCACATGAAATAAAAAATAAGTCCATTTTTTGGAGAACAGATAGTAAAGAGAACTACTTTAATGAACCCAAAACCTGATACAGACACTGGGATTTCTTGCTCAAATGAAGTGGTTTCCAAAGAAAATATCCCCTTTCTTAAACTATGTAACTCTCCTATTGCATATGCACTAATGACTCTTGACACAACTTTTATTATTCACACTGGTAATAGCTCACACACTCCTGTGCTTTGATGCCTTTTGTAGTGACTTCTAGCTAATGAAGCAACACTTGATTGTTGCTCCTAAAGCAGTGAGTTTACAGTAGTCCTATAATTACAAGTGATATAGTTGCACAGGTTTTAATCTGCAATAACCCACATACTCCTGTGCTTCTACCCTCAGCTGGCTCCAGCAATAGGAGTGTGGGCAGCTGGTTTTATAGCCTGGAGCTAAGCCAGTAGAAGCAGCTGCCAGTGCACCAGCTGCAATTTAGCTCAGACATTCTCAGCTAATAATTACATATCATACTTTCTTCTAGAGAGAAGCTGCTATTTGCATACACTAACCTGACAGAGTCACTTTATACACTCCATCATTAAAAGCAACCAGTAACTGTCCAGTAGACAAGACTGCAGTAGCTATGCATCCATCATTATACTCATGACCTGGTCCATCTCCCACACTAGTAGTCTCAATCCACTCCTCTGTCTTGTTGGAATAAATTCTAACTGTAGAATCATCATCCATGCCAATTAGATTAGATAAGGAAGAGGCAATAACTTCAGTGTGAGTAGATGTGGTTACTGTCCTCCATATTGTTAGTGGAGTTGTCCTGCGATTACTAGCAGAAGCTATAAGAGACTCTAAAGTGCATATAAATAGAATCTCTCTCTTGCCAGCTCCTCCTGTGAAGTAGAAGTTGCCTTCATGGAATGTTGATCGCATGTCAGTGCATGAAGAAGGAAGTGAGTCTGCAGTCATCCAATGGTCGTTGAGTAGAACTTCCACTACGTCCAACCTCTTGTTATGTAAGCCCCTCCCACCAGCCACGACCAGGACCTCTGGTGATCCTCCACTAACTGATGATGCCAAGGAGCGAGGAGTAGGCATGGCACGTAGCGATAGCTTCCAGTCTAGACCAGTAGGACTAGTCAACAGAGAGTTAGTGAATTCATCAGTGGAGGGATGCTCTCCACCTACCAATACAAACTTAGACTGGTAGGTAGTTAGGGACGAGAGTTCATATGGTGCATCAGTAGTAGTCCATGAGTGAAGGTCAGTAGAGATGTGAAGTCTGCCATTATAACTCTCCAGTATTATTATTGTATCCTGTAGTACTGCACATTGGTCAGGCACGACACCACCCTCACTCCAGGTATGGCAGTGTTCCCAGTGAAGTGAGGCTTGAGGATGGAGATCTCTCTAAATGCAAATAAATAAAAATATATATTTAAATTACAAGTAAACAAACAAACAAAAAGCATTAATTATTTATGCATATAAACACACGGACTTCATGTTTGATAAACAAATACATATTAAAAACAAAGAAAAACACATTGATTCCTATAGAAGCAATGAATATGCCATCTAATTATAAAATAAACTTTGTCTGTAGATAAACACATATAGAGAAATGGACATGCATACAACGAAACCAACTCTATAACATACAAACACACAAACATACACTTTCTTACAATGTTTAGATACATAAACATAATGTGATATTAAAAATAACAGAGTTAACAACAGTACTGAAATAGAAAAAATAAACACACAAACATACAATAAAGAAAAGTATCTTTTTTTACATAAACATAGCGTAAAATAATATAGTTAGCAACATTACTTAAAAACACACACAAACATACAATAAAAAGAAGTGTCTTTTTTTTCCGTGTATTTTAGCCCAGAAAAAAGTTTTGAATTCAATTTAACATAACAACCGGTGAGTGCAAAGATAAAAAAGAGTACAGATAAAAACAGTACAAGTCAACTTTAGAGAATGTTATTACATCGTTAGAGAATATGTTATCACATCATCAGAGACTATGTTATCACATCGTCAGAGAGTATTTTATCACATTGTCAGAGGGTATGTTATCACATCGTCAGAGACTACCATATTACATCGTCAGAGACTGCGATATCACATCGTCAGTGAGTATGTTATCACATCATCAGAGAGTATGTTATCACATCGTCAGAGAGTATGTTATCACAATGTCAGAAAGTATGTTATCACAATGTAAGAGAATATGTTATCACATCGTCAGAGAGTATGTTATCACATTGTCAGAAAGTATGTTATCACAATGTAAGAGAATATGTTATCACATCGTCAGAGAGTATGTTATCACAATGTCAGAAAGTATGTTATCACAATGTAAGAGAATGTTATCACATCGTCAGAGAGTATGTTATCAGATTGTCAGAGTGTATGTTATCACATCGTCAGAGAATATGTTATCACATTGTCAGAAAGTATGTTATCACAATGTAAGAGAATATGTTATCACATCATCAGAGAGTATGTTATCACATTGTCAGAGACTTATGGTATCACGTCTTAACTACTGATGTTCCGTAGATGTTAGGACCATGGCTGGATTAGATAATTTTAAAATTAGAGGAACTACTGTCTGGCAAAGAGCCTACCAAGTGGGAACCTGGTTAGAGTGGTGTGTTTGTCAGAAATTAAGTCTGTCTGCTTAGTCAAAAATAAAGCAAGATTTTTGTACGAGCTGGTTTGTGCGTCATCCAAAAGCACTGAATTGGGAGTATAAGGCTTTAGCTTGCTGATATAGCTGTGGAAGATTTTCTAGCTTTTAGCAGTAAATTGAAAGAACAGTTTGACAAATTTTATTAGTGTTTTATGTAAGCAGTATTGAAACTAAGCCAAAGCAGTATTAAAACTAAGTCAAAACAGTAACAGAATGCTGAAGAAAAAGCTGCTTACTCTCATTCTATGACTGTTTGGAATTTGCTTAGGATAGTCACTGTGCTACATGTGTATAAAAATTGCAAACACATAAGCATACATTAAATACAAACATACAACATTAAAATACACAAGCATACAATTTTTATAAACACTGTAAGAAACTGTAAATAACAAGCACAGTAATATAAATACACAACTTACTGTATTTCTGGAACAAACAAGACTTCAAATAGCAAAATTAATATAGACAATTACAAACTATAGCAAAATACGAGGGAAAGCAATGTATGAGAGTCCTCTCATAAAAATGCACCAGCAAATAAAAAAAAGAGAGGGAAACTCATGTCTGAGCATGCTCATAAAGGCATCAACCAGCATCTGGAAAAAAAGGGGGGGAAAGTCAAGTCTGAGCATGCTCATAAAAGGCACCAGCATCTGAAAAAAAGAGGGAAAGTCATATCTGAGCACGCTCATAAAGGCACCAGTATCTGGAGAAAAAAAGAGAGAGGGAACTCATGTCTGGGCATGCTCATAAGAGGCACCAGAGACTGGAAAGTAAAGAGAGGTTTAAAATATGCACAAAACGTGTCCACTATTGCAAATAATAATAATAATAATAACAAAAACAAAAAGTAATTCTCAACTATTTTTCTAATTGGATTTATTGAAATGTAGTTTTTGCCCACACCTTAGTTTTGACTTATATCACTTGCCCTCACTGTGGCACAAAGCTAGAAAATCATTTTAAGGAGCTATCACAAGCAATGCTTGCACAAGTGACTTAATTGAGCCCTTAACTACAAAAAAAACAACAAACAACAACTTATAAAACCACTTGTGGTTTAGTTGACTTATTTTGAACTTGTCTACAGTTTACTGATTGAGGTCTGTTGTCCTGACCTACACTTGGATGCAGTTGGGAAAGAGTTCTACTCTGATACTATCAAGGTTGGTGGCAAGCTCACTCTTACAATACAAGTAACAAAATAGTACAATTGAAAGAAGCTTCAGTTCTGCAAATGTCTAAATATGGCTACACAAAAGAATACATCAAGCAAGGATGTACGTTTATCAATGTTTACAAAAAGAACAGATGGTGTGTGTGTGTGTGTTCCAATTAGAGCTAATGAATTGTACAAAAAAAACACTAGTGGACTGAGGAGTAGGAAGATAAATTGAGTTGGTGTGGCTATTATAACCACATCCACTTGACCACACCCACTCATTCATTCAATTAATGAATTGGATTGATAAAAAAGACAAAGTAGAAGCTTATTTTTTGTCAAATGAATCAAACACTTTTAGTCTATGCTGCTTATTTGTACTGGTATCTGACATAGCTCCTCCCACTTTGTAAAAGTTATCTACATCCCTGATTAGATATGCAAACACTGGATCTAGTAATTAGATAAATAGACACTGGATCTAATAATGAATTCAGCAAATACATAAATACTGGATCTAATAAATTAGCAAATACTGAATGTTGCAATCAGACAATAAGCAAACACTGATCTGGTAGACAAAACTGGTTTTAGTGAACAAACCATAATTTGGTAACTAGCCAATACTTCTAGAAAACCCAACTCAGTAGCTACGGGCGCTCACCTCCTTACGAAGTTGAGGCTGACTTTCCGCCATGCATAATATTTTCCTGCCGCCGTCTTCAAGAATGGGAGGCCTCCCTACACTACTTAGATTCCTACTTTAAATATCCGGACTGGACCCCACCCAAAATACTGTATTTTACTGTCGCCCACCAAGTACAAGGTGGACCCTTTTCCTAACGCTGCTGGTGCGTGTGGAGGTGCTTGGGAGAGAAGGAAAAAACTTCAAGGTTTTGGCTGCATCCAGTGCTAAAGCCGTTTGAAGAAGTCGATCTACTATGGATGTACTTATTCAACTGCCCTGCAAGATAGAAATACTCTTCTTTGTCATAGTTGTGAGTTTATGCTAACCAATGTAAAGAAGGCTGAAAATAAATTGTAATATACTGTTGGTACTAGTAACTTCTAGTAGTAGTAATGATATTATAAACTAGCAAGCACCTTGCCACACAGTGGCACTTGATGCACTAACTTTTGCAAGTTAGGAATGCAGTAGCATAAAGTATTTTTATCCATGGTTTCCCTCTCTTGCTCTCTTTTTTCCTGAGCCATCTCAGTATTTCTTATTCTTCTCGTCAGCTCATGGGTTCCTTTCTCTTCCTTTGTCTATCTCTCTTGCTTCTCTGTATCTCTTGTCCTTTTAAAAAACCTTGGTTTCCTTATCGCCTTCTACTGAATGTGATGACGCTTGCCTTGTGGCTCATGGTGTGCTAAGTTTAGCAATTTAGAAATGCTTTAGCACTATATATATATATTTTTTTTTTATTTCTTTTTATAATTCAAAGAGTAAGAGAGCTAGTGTGTATCGTGAGTATTTATAGATATTTATATGTATCTATTCAAGTTTGTACAGGAATGTGTGTTTGTGTGCGGACAATAATTAAAATCCAATCTTAGGAGTTAAGATTGTGTATAATATTATTGATTGGTATAATGACACAATCATTACAACAATGATTATATGTTGGTAAGGTGTAGTTCATTGTGTATTTGGTTTAATGTGAACTGGTTATATTTGATAGAGATGAGTTCTTCCAGCAACTTATGACTTATACAGCATCCTTCACATGTGGCCAATATTCCAGCAACACTGAAGAGTCTCTCCACAGGAGCTGAAGATACTGGAATGCAAAGGTAATTAGTGAATGGGATGACAGGGGCACAGAGTGTAGTTGTATGTGTGTATGTATGTGTGTACATACTTTTCCAGTGTGTTGGAAGAGTGTGTGTCATTTTAGTGTGTAAATTAGTGTATGTATGTGTGTGAATATGTGATAATGTAGAAAGTGTGTGTGTGTGTATGTATTAGGGTATTTTAGGTGTTAAGTATATAGAGGGTAGGTGTGCATGATCATAGTCTATAAATAATATAGTAATGTGTGGATATAATGTTTTGGGTAGGGGGTATGTGTATGTGTGAGTATAGATGTTGTGAGGGAAATATGAAGTTACTGAGTGTGCATGTGCAGTGACTCCTCCAAAGTTGGTTAGTGTGTACTCCCCCTGGCTACTTCTGTGAACTCATACCTTAAAAAAAAAAAAAAAGCAGCTGTACTAATAAAGAGCCAGAGCTTACCTCCTTATAGTACAAGTTGAGTTGGCCGCAAGAAAGACTTGAATAACTTTAGAACGGAAGCAGGTACGCATCCGGGGTTTGCACCATTGGAAAGCTCGCGCCGAAGCGGTTAAAAATACTAGTGATGTGCTTGAGCACAAATGACGAGCGAGCGACTATACTATTTTTATATGAATGATTTAACACTGAAGCTACTGAAAATAAGGTCCAGTTTTTAAATTTCGCATACAAGGTAAACGTATTTCAGTGCCATAGTAAAAACTCTCTGCAACTGCTTGAATTGAAGGAAAAACAACAACAACAAAACAATACACGTTATTTAAAGGGGTAGACTATATTTTAGGTACTACACGCGACGCGACACGTCGCGTCTTCATCGCGATTCAAGCAAGATTCCTCGGTCCCACCCCGAGTAGTCACCAGCCAAGTAGCAAGCAGGGAGGCACCAAAGAAGGAGAAGGCACGGTCACCATGGATAGCATCCATGAACAGACCCTAGCCCTAGGCCTAGCCCTAGCCCCTAGCCCTTGTTGAAGGAGATGGGACGGAGCCCTAGCCCTAGCCCTAGCCCCTAGCCCTTGTTGACCCACAAAGTGGAGCTCACACCCAAAACATTGAGAGTACTTGGGCTAGTGTGAAAAAAATGATGCGAAAAGAATGTGTCTTAACCGATTAACGCCTGAAATTAAATTCGCGATTACGTGCGCGTACTCCGAAATTGTTTACAAGAAATCGTGACCGTCACCTCGAGGCTTAAACGCCTGAGCTTTTTCTTTGTCTAGAGGCAATACGCTTCGAAGTAACCGACGGCGATGTATTAACAGATTGAAGCTAAATCCCTTTTCTACCCGCGGGCTAAGTTTTGTTTAGTTTCTAGGCGTTTGAAGCGTATGGAGTGCGCACTCATTCGAAAATACAAGCTTGAAGGTAAGTATACCATTGTTAGCATCAGTATTGTAAAAGTTTAAGCTAAGACCTCATGTTTCATAGCTATATATTGTTGTTTTAAATGTTCACTGGCCGCCTGCTTTGAAATAATTCAGCAACTATGGATTTTGGCTGTTTATTTTTTTTTTGTGGGAGCCATATACTAGGATAATATAATATATAACATAACAAGCAATTATATAGACTACTGTGTTTGCAATTCTAGGATTTTTTTCTGACAATACTATGAAGCAGTCCTATTGAACTCCATTGTGACAAAGCCACACCCCAAAATCACCACTGTACCGTACCATGATGTGTCTGTTGTTACTGTTCTTGACATAGATTGCACATCCTTCTCTTCATACCTGAGAAGCTTTCTCCTAAGAAATTCATTTTATGGGCACCTTCAAGTAGGGGAGAACTGGGAGGAAGAAAGTCTGTATCCTCATGCAATAATAACTTGACCTTTTTGTGGTTAGTGTTGTTCAAAATCTATATAACCCTCTGTGTATGAACAAATGAAGCTAAAATAGCTAGCCTTTTTCAACCTTTATTTCTTCCAGGTCATCAAATTCTTCATTGCTGCCCTCCATAAAGACTTCTTGGCCACAGACCTCTACACCTGAGAAGTCTTCTGCCTTATTCTATCTCTATTTCTTTGAGATCATAAAAGTCTTCATCACTGCCCTCTATGAAGACTTCTTGGCAGTCTTTAAATTTTATTGACAACTTTATATCATATTAATAATTGATAAATATTTTTGTCTATTAGTTATAGCTATGCATATTTTTTTTTTTTGTAACTTTGATTTTCTTTATACACAAACAGTGCTACAATTTCAATCTACAAATAATAAAAAAAATTCTATGGTAAGGGTCATTAAGACCTTGCCTCCCTTACACTTACCTCACAGGAGAATCACTACGGCGTTGTGGGAGCTCTTGAAACACTTGCGATTGCTGCTGGTAGCTAATTGAAGCGAGTACTATGGCGGTTATGCAAAAATGCGTAACCCGCGCTGTGAAGCACCTTCGTGTTTGACGCGGAAATGCGTAATTCGGCGATAATCGGTTAAACACAAGGGATGGGTTAGGGCTAGGGCTAGGTATATATGAACATATTAAACAACAATATCCATTATAACTATCTTTTGTCATGTTTTATGATTATTCATTTATGTCAAACCATTGCATATTATGTCATGTTATATGTGTATTATGACAAACAAAATATTATGTCATTTTATATGTATATTTGAGTTGTTTTTGTTATATGACAAACAATTTCTTTTAATTGAGAGGAATAGCGAGTGTTTAACTCGCGATGAATCGCGATGAGTACCTAAAGTATAGTCTACCCCAGACTTACCTTCACAGTAGTCTAGTGGACAATGTATTTTCAAGTAAATAACCATGACAAAGAGCGCATTGACTTACCACCGCCACTAACTCGAATAGAAATGGAAGTCCCTTAAGTTTTCAAGTTGTAACTGCACCCGCAAAAGAATTCAAAACGGTAAACAATTCAATTTCTAGGGTGATACGGGTACTGATCGATAAACCAGAGGATTCTGTTTAGTGCAATTTGGGACGGGGTCGACCACGTAACTAACACATAAACGCGAGGGTCAAAGTACTAAATGACATACATACGTCCATACATATATACAAATAAACTAGTGATGTGCTTGAGCACAAATGGCGAGCGAGCCTAAATACTATACTATTTTTTATATGAATGATTTTGACTTCTAACACTGAAGCTACTGAAATAAGGTCCAGTTTTTAAATTTTCGCATACCCGAGCTTTCTTTGTGATATTCTTTAGCTAAGTAGTGGTTGTAACACACAATGCTTTGACACAACTGGACATGCACCTACACAGACTTACCTTCGCAGTAGTCTAGTGGACAATGTATTTTCAAGTAAATACTGTTGCGCACGGCTTATAACCATGACAAAGAGCGCATTGACTTACCACCGCCACTAAGGATTCTCAGAGCTTGTTAATTGAAAAATACTGGAACTGTGAATGCTTTACCTAACTGACGTAATTAGAAGCGCGGGCAAAAACAGAGGTCTCACGTACCCCAATAACAGATAAATAAATTAATATAGCGAAATCTCGATTGCGTTACCCCTGAGAGTGTCTCGCTCGCCAATAAATAAACATCCCCGATTTTCGATTGTGTTACCCCTGTAAGTGTCTCACTCGCTACGCTCGCTCGCCAATTACCTCAGTATACTCCAAAACCGGAGAGAAAGTGCTATTCCAAAACTCAATATAAAAGTCTATGGGAATAGAAAGAACCACAGGTTTCCCGCTCAAAACGCGCCCGCTTTTAGTCACGCGGTACGGCTCAATTGATCACGCGGACAGTCTCCATTAATAATTTTGTAAACAATGGCTTCTTCTGAGATTGCTGCGTTTCTAGCTTTGTATCGCGATTAGCTTAGGTTGGGAGTGTGGAAACAGGATAGATAGAGTGCCCTGTTGTCGCAGAGGGTACAGGACCACCTGATAGGATGTTGGTAAGATTATTTGTCTACCTGTTCAATATCAAATGCCATATAGCAAATATATATCACAGTGATATAGCTATCGTTTAGCTAGCAACTTGTAATACAGCCACACTTACGCTGTTTGCCGTTAAATTGTGTGCTTGTCATAGCCATGTTTATGCCAATTCCTTTTCTTCACTACTATAGATGCCGTTTATTGTAAGGATTAGGACCAACTCAGGCAGCACTCCACCTTCAATTCGGATCACAACTATATTTTGTATATGTGTACTACTTAAATTCTATCATTTCATCAATTTTCATATACATATTATAAATAAATGAAACAATTGATAATTTTATTTAACAAGGAAGTCTAGTAACTTTAGCTACAAGTTAACAGTGCTGTACTGCTGAATCCTGTGAATATCAGAATATTTCTTGGGACACAGTAGGTAGAATCGACTGATTTTAATCCTGTCTCTTCAAAAGAACGCCTCACCAGTTTGCGTTTTCCATCTGCTGTACATTATCTGCGCATAAGAAACCTAAATATAATTGAAAACAGACGAGATGAGCTGTACAGCGCCCGAAAACCCCCATAAACTTCACTAAATTTCTTTCTTTCAATAGTTACAGTATTAATGCGCACCTGCATTACCGCCCCTTTTTCACGTGCAACGTTAAAGTTTGCGTGCTTAATTGACTTGGATTCACATGACTAAATTGCTTCCGGTAAAGTACTAAATGCATTCCTCAATTACCGCGCTTGCGGTCGTGCCAACTCAACTTGGACATACTATATAATAATAGCACATTTACAGCATATCTTTGAACAAATGGTGTATTGTTCTATTGTTTTAATTGGTATGGTTAGGGGAGTCTGCAAAATACCTCTCTACCTACTTTTACTTCATGAAACACCAATATATGTGTGTGTTTATTTGTGTGTGTGTGTACTACAAGTATAGGTGTGAAAAATGGTGTCTAGAATTGTGTGTGTGTGTGTGTGTGTGTGCATGTGTGTGTGTATGGGCGTATTGGTTGATTTCTTGGCTCAGGGCCTGAGTTTAACCCCCACTTGGGAATTTTTCATCTGGTTTTTTTCTTCCTCTGCCTCCTACCAGTCCACAGCTGTGATTGGGTGGGTACCTGGCATTTGCTGGGGTGCAAATCAAGTTCTTTTCTCATGCAATGGCAATGGTCCAGGTGGGACTTCGGGTGCCCACACCACTGGCTATGGGGAAAGGCCTTACTCCTGAAGTTCTTAGCCTGGCTTCACTCATAATGACCGCCAGATGTGTGTGTGTGTGTGTGGGAGGGTGAGAGTGAGCTAATACAAAAATTTTTAGTATTTGTAGTAATAAATTATTTTAGGTAAGGGGTTTGTGTGAGTATGAAATGAAGTGTAGGGAAGTGGAGTATGTATGTGTGTGATGATATTTCAGTGTGTAGGAGGAGTGTGTGTATGTGTGTGATGATATTTCAGTGTGTAGGAGTGTGTGTATGTGTGTGATGATATTTCAGTGTGTAGGAGGAGTGTGTGTATGTGTGTGATGATATTTCAGTGTGTAGGAGGAGTGTGTGTATGTGTGATGATATTTCAGTGTGTAGGAGGAGAGTGTGTATGTGTGTGATGATATTTCAGTGTGTAGGAGGAGTGTGTGTGTGTGTGTGATGATATTTCAGTGTGTAGGAGGAGAGTATGTATGTGTGTGATGATATTTCAGTGTGTAGGAGGAGTGTGTGTTTGTGTGTGATGATATTTCAGTGTGTAGGAGGAGAGTGTGTATGTGTGTGATGATATTTTAGTGTGTAGGATTAGAGTGTGTATGTGTATGATGATATTTCAGTGTGTAGGAGGAGTGTGTGTATGTGTGTGATGATATTTCAGTGTGTAGGAAGAGAGTGTGTATGTGTGTGATGATATTTCAGTGTGTAGGAGGAGAGTGTGTATATGTGTGATGATATTTCAGTGTGTAGGAGGAGTGTGTGTATGTGTGTGATGATATTTCAGTGTGTAGGAGGAGAGTGTGTATGTGTGTGATATTTCAGTGTGTAGGAGGAGAGTGTGTATGTGTGTGATGATATTTCAGTGTGTAGGAAGAGAGTGTGTATGTGTGTGATGATATTTCAGTGTGTAGGAGGAGAGTGTGTATGTGTGTGATGATGTTTCCGTGTGTAGGAGGAGTGTGTGTATGTGTGTGATGATATTTCAGTGTGTAGGAGGAGAGTGTGTATGTGTGTGATATTTCAGTGTGTAGGAGGAGAGTGTGTATGTGTGTGATGATATTTCAGTGTGTAGGATTAGAGTGTGTATGTGTGTGATGATATTTCAGTGTGTAGGAGGAGAGTGTGTATGTGTGTGATGATATTTCTGTGTGTAGGAGGAGAGTGTGTATGTGTGTGATGATGTTTCAGTGTGTAGGAGGAGTGTGTTTATGTGTGTGATGATATTTCAATGCTAGTATATTGTGTTTGTAGTCACATGACTGGTACAATATGGAGGACTTCATCTCCATTCCCTATTGATACTGGACTTCCTCCAAATGGTGAGACTGAGTGTGCTATGAATATCATTATAGGGTCTGCTACACATGTAGTGGTTTTTTATTGTTGTTTTAATGCCCACCCTTTAATAGGATATTTGGTGCTGTGTGTTTGTATCGATAGGTGTGTATGTGTAGCGATAGGTGTGTTTCGGCGTGTGTGGGGATAGGGGAATTCATGGAATTAGTCAAACCTCACTTTTGTGAAAATATGAAGTGCTAGCTAGTTACCAAAATTTAAAAAATGAATGCATGGACAAATCACCCTGATGGAATACTTAATTATTGCACCACAAGGAAAGCCATTGATCATAGATGTGGCTCAACCAGCTTCACCTCCACCACCTCGAACCCCTTTTTGGGAATGCTAGCTGCTTGCTGCACAATAATTTTCAACATTGCCAAGCCTAATTATTAGAAAATAAAGTTCTGTATTTTTTAAAACGGGGTATGGCTCATGCCAAACTTTGCTCAAAACACAAGCTCAAAAATGAAGATTAGTTTTATTGTTTCTACACTAAATCTCAACTATTAATATTTGTATAGCCTAGTGGGCTTTATATACAGCTAGCAACGGCCTAGAAATGTATTACTGTTACTTAGGATATAGGTTATTAATTAAACCAGTTACCCAGACTTATAATATGCTCCCTCAAGTCTTTTTTTTTTACCTGATCAAGAGCTGGCAGCCAAGGCACCTGTACTAGATCGCTGGACCACGCCGAGCTGCACTAGTAAGTCTTCCCGCTTAAAGCGCGCCTTCAGAATGCGTGGGCGTTCACAGCTGTTTGGCGGTCTCGACTCTGCTTGAGTTGTGGACTGCTCACGTGCAGCGTCAATTTCTGCTTTTCTCAGCACTGCTGCTATTGATTGCTATACAGTACGTCATTCTACGGAGTTTGGGGCGGAGTCTGAGTCCTTTAAAAAGTGCTAGAGTTGCTTGGAAACGGAGTTGTGAAGTGAAGTTTCTGGTAAGGGTCGCTGAAATAGCGTCTCTATCTTGTTCTGAGGTAGTTTACAGCCTTTTAACAGCGCTCACAGTGCTGCTTTTTTATTTAGTCACCTTGTATTGTATTAAGGACTTCTGCTATGAGGTAAGTATCATGAAGGGTAGAGGGTGGCACGAAGAATTTGACGCCTAGTGCCTTAAACTTGTTAGCGGTGTTTTGACTTAGTTTATGTGAGTAGCAGGGCTAACTTTTGGTGTTATCCTATGGAGTTCAGTTTATTCGTTGTTTTGACATTAGTAGCGGCTCCTTGAGGGTGTATAAACTGTAAATATTTGGTTGTGAATAATCTCATGAATAATTCATGAGCATGTGGTACCCGTAACCTTAACATTAACTTTTAATTTTATTTTTGTGCTAATCACGGGATTCTAGTATGTGTGTGTAAGATATGATTTATACTCTGCTGCCAACTCATTAAGTGGGTGGGGCAAGTGGGTGGGGCCTCTTAGGAATAGTCATGGATAATTGATGACAAAGCTAGACAGTTAATGGAGTTTGCCCTAGGCTACATATGTATGTGTGGGCGGATGGTTGTACTGTATGTATGTGTGTACATGTTTCTGTAAATGTGTGTGTTTGTGTGCGCATGATACAGTCACATCAGTGACCACAATAGAAATATGAATATATATATAAAGATACATCAGTTTGTTGTTGTTGTTGTTGTTTGGTTTTGTTTATTTTACATTGTGCATTCTCTACTATATGTGGCCAGGTTTTGATCATTCTTGTGTAATTGTGTTCAGAACCATCCCAAGCTGCGCGTGGTGGACCCCCTGGACTATGAGGGGCAACTCATTACCAGACGCAAGGACTTGGACCACGAGAAGTACCTGAACCTGTTTCCACAGCAGGACGTCACGGTGGGTGTGGTCATGTGACTGATGGGTGGGTTAACTGTGACTGATGAGTGGGATCATGTGATTGATGAGTGGGGTCATGTGATATTGGGTGTTATGGTAGCAGTAATGCTGAAAGATTATCACTTTAAACTACACACGATCAATTTGGAGGTGCAGTCTAATTTTTTTTCTTCCCCCACCATTTGTAGCTTCTGGTAATTGTGTGGTTGTTCTTCTCCATCCTCCAGTGTCTCAAGTTCTACTGTGGTCACTGGCATAAAGTGGACCACAGCTAGCTTCAACCAGTCCACAACCAATTACACCCACCTGCTCCAGTGAGTTGCGCCGGTAAGTGGTGGGTGTTGTCAATTGTTCGGTTTGGCGACAAGTAATGGCACTGGTTCATTAAATTACAACTTTTGTGTGTAAGTGTGCATGGTGTTTAAGTCAATGGTGTGTATTATTCAGAACACTGATTGAGTTCCACTAGTGAAGTCTTAATGAATTGTGTAGAAGTATAAGTCTCTTTTTCTTTCACTCTCTCTCTCTCTTCCCCCTTCCATCCCTCTCTTTTTTCCTTTCGCTGGAGACTTGGCATACATTAGAGATTCTGTAATTCTGATATTTATGATCTTCTCTACTCAGTGTACCTTTTTAAATACGGGATGTCCGACTGTCCCTCTCACAGATGCATGTATGTCACACTGTCCATCCCATCACACGATCCCATGGGACCATAGGACATTTCGCGGGATGTCAAACTGTCCCTCTCATAGATCATGTGTATGTCACATTGTCCATCCCAAGATCCCATGGGACAGTCCATGAGATGTCCAACTGTCCCTCTTGCAGATGCATGTACAGTAGACGTCAAAACAAAGTGCCGGTTTTCGCACCGTGCGACGGGCATTGTACGGTAAAACTGTTGCTGTAGTTTATCCTTTTTTCTTTTTTTTGTCAAACGTGCGAATGTACTATGTACTACGGCCATACCATTTGTAGAAAACATCACACCGTTTCCGCGTAAAATGGTAAATTAAACGGTTGGACCGTTTGCGCAGTACGGTAGAAATTGACGCGCATATTTAACTTTACCCGCACCAGGAGCCTCTCGCCTGGAACCTGGAATTTCTTGCAGTCAAACACTTCACCATCAAGAAGATACTGAGTAAGGAAGATGCTGCATTTAGTGCAAGAGGAATGAGGAGGTTTTGGGTTATTTCCTTGTCACAGGTAACACAAAAGTAATACACTATTGGCTGAAAGGGAAAAGCCTTTTTTCAATTGTACATATCTTTATATTGTTTGTTTGTTTTTTAACTGCACCAGGATCACTGAGACATCCTGGAGTGGGTAGAAAATCAAATTAATGGGGAAAGTTATAGGAGTCTTTTAAAATAGAATTGAAGACCACTGCTAGTTAGTTGCATGAGCAAGGGCCCTCTTCCTTTCTCTTGCTAATAAGGTTTTCAGGATGGACATTCAGTAAAGCTGCATTACTAATTGGCAGCAACAACTCCAAGAACAAGTAGCTAGTAGTAGTAGTAGTAGTAGTAATAATATTAATTCTTTGATAGAAACTTTTTGTGTACCATTGCTAGCCAACATAAGTGTGATCTGTAGCTTGTCGTGACAAACTTGCTGCAGCTCGGTGTAGCACATCAAACAGCAGTATAGCATAATCATTTTAATAAGAGCAGTAAAATGTTATTAGTATTATAATGATAATATTAACAACAACAACAACAACAATAATAACAATCTTTCATAGGAAGCTCAAACTGTCAGATGAACAGATTATGTGAATAAGTAAGCTATCCAACATCGGTTGTGAAGCTGAAACTGAATTTCATAACATCGCTTGACTGAAAAGAGTACACTTCCAGAAGAATCACACAGCGAACTATCCTGTGGTTTATCTTTTCAATAAGAACAATATTAAAACCAATGCAATTCTTTATGATAGTTTTGTATCACTCTTAGACTTTGTAATTATAACTCTGTCACTTGTTAGTATTCAAATATCATTGATGAAGGCTATAGTTAATTGCTAAAATGCCAGAATATTTTTTTTATGTATCAGACCTAAACACCCTTTGGTTTTAGATTAGTCAGCTGCTTCTTTGTGAGGGGGTGGTGTTATTACCACAAACCCATTAGTGATATGACCAAATAAGGGCAGTACTGTCACTTGAGTTAGGTACACTATAAACAATAACAGAAACATAACTAGAAAATGCTCGTGTAGCATTGGTTGGGCGAGCAAGCGAAGTTCTGGAATGCGCGCGCGCGTTTAAAGGACCACGTATGTGCGCGCGCGTTTAAATGACCACGTATTCAGGATTTCCATAGACTACATCTTAGAGTTGCTCGCTCGCTTCGCTCGCTCGCCAATAATCATAGGCACTGTTAGTTATATATTTCTATATCCCTATCCCAAACTATTAAATCCTAGGCTGCAACTGTGACCTCCCTTATCTAATTCTAGACAATCCAAGTTTAACTTCACAACTTGGCTGCTCATTTCCACTTTTTCGTAAAGTTTCCTAGTCTACCACCTCAACCTCACTATATTACAATACTTTCTGACATCAATGAAGCCAGTTACATCAGCAACTGTGTCAGTAATAGCAGCCATACTGTCTACAACCACCATCCACACATCCACACATCCACACCAGCGACATACCATTCACAGCAGTGACACCATCCACAGCAAAGACACCATCCACAGCAGTGACACCATCCACAGCAAAGACACCATCCACAGCAGCGACACCATCCATAGCAAAGACACCATCCACAGCAGCGACACCATCCACAGCAGCGACACCATCCACAGCAGTGACACCTTTATAGAGTTTTCTACAGTCAAATCCACACAATTCATCCCATAATAAATCAATTTTAATCAGAATAGTTGAGAATGATGTTTAGTGGCAAATTTATCACTCTAAATAATATACCAAGTTATAAGGGAATATTTTTATCATTGAGAGTAGTTAGCTTAAATTTATGAACTAAATGTTGTACTTTTTATGATCAGCCTCAACAGCATACGGCACACAACAGTATACAAATATATGGGGGGGTGGGTGGGAGAGAGCAGGAAGTTGGGGGAAAGCTTCCTACCCCTTCCACTTGGTTGAACTCTTGACTTCGTGAAGACTGCTTACCTTTAACCAGTCTGGAAAAGGGGAAAAACTTTCTTCCCACAATTCTAAGCTTAATAAAAAAAAAGATGCATAAAGCTAAATGGTGATAGTCTGATCTATCATTTAACGGGCTCTAGTCAGAGTATGGTGGTTGTGACAGACACATACAACTTCAGGTAATATTAGTTTGGGGAAGTTAGGAGGTGGAGCCTACTCTAAGGCGAGGAATTGATAAACACAGCATATTCTCTGTCAGAGTACTGCTGGTGACATTTCAACCTTTGGAGCTGATCGCACTGACACAGCGTTAAGCTGGAGGTGCTTGGCTCATGAAGTAGGAACCCCCCTCCTTGAAGCTATAATTATACCTACTAAATTGGGAAGTGGGTGGGTGGGTTAGATAAGATCAACAGACACTTTTCTGTGAAAGCTACAGAAGCTACAGGTTGCACGTGGTGGTACTAGCTTGTATGTTTGTGTGTGGTATACCTGCCCATGCGCGGGCAGCCCGTGTGTGCGTATGAATACCATGCGTGTGTGCATATGACTACCATGCAGGTACCCTAGACAGGGATCCTAATGCTACTGCACCAACTCTGCTGGCCGTTAACCTCAGTTATCGAGACCGTTAACTCCATAAAACATAGCTTCATATTTTTTTTTTTTTTACATTTACTAAGTGAAAAGACAATGGCATCTTCTAAGTTATTTCTCCTAGAAGCCTCCAAATTATCTAGGACAGGTAATTCCGTTAAAACTCAAGCAAATTATCTTGTGCACTACGACTGGACTCCTCGCTGCAAGCTCCCTTTTTGTAATGTGTTTATTCCTAAACAGCGATCGTTAACAATAAATACGTGGAAGAATTAACGAACGGAAGAATTAACGAACGGTTTAACCGTTCGGAAAGACGGGAGACGGAGGTTACAATTAAACGGAACACCCGTTTTACGTCCGTGCTACGGTGCGATGCTTACTGTTTTATTGGCGTTTTTTTTTGGAAATGTTCACGCAGTAGTACGCCCGTTCTACGGTGCAAAAAACAGCACGTTATTTTGACTTCTACTGTATGTCAACAGCAAGCCAGCAGCAACAACAAAACAACAACAAACAAGAGAACTACTGGAAGACGTTTATTTTACAATTTACACTTGGCTTTGAATGCTTTCGTTCATAAATTAAAAATGTGTTAGAGAAATGTGCAGCTCTGTCTGACTTGAGTTTGAATGAGTGTGTGTTATAGTAACACTTGGTTGGGTTTTGTTGCTTAAACTTTCATCTGGCCTCCAGGTTGACCAGTGTGGATTATAACTTCGTCAATGTTCAGACAAATGTCAGAACAATACTGAGCTTGGTCTGACATTTAGAAATCTGGTAGGACAAATGTTATATATTTTCATTGCTTTACAGACTGGGGTAGGACATGCAGTACATATTTGTATTGCTTTATAGGCTTCAAAATGAGTAAAATTAATTCATATTATTGATTAATCGTATTTAATGAATTGATCGTTATTTCAATTATTGTGTCCATAGTTCTGTGAAAAGTATTTAGTGTGTGGGAGTGGGTGGAGTATGTGGGGAGAGAGAGAGAGGGGTGGGATAGTAGAGTGTGGCCTGTAGAGATAGAATGGTGTGTGTAGCTGGCAGTAGGAGTGGACAGTATTTCAATATTTAGTCATTGTGTCTAGTGTTCCCAGATTTATTTGGTTCTGTATGGCCAGTTTGAGATAAAATGGTGCACAAAGAAACAAACATCCCCCCCCCCCACCGAAAAGTATTTATTCTTTCTTCTTCTTTTTTTTCTTCTTTTTTTTCTTACATACTGTGGGTATACAAGAAGGAAAAAATTATAAATTGAAGGTATTTAATTTAATCTGTTGATCACTGTCTGCTAGGCTAGGTTACAAGCACAAGAAGAAGTGTGTATACAGTATGTGTGTGTATGGATGTGTTTGTAGGACTGGCTACTATTAATTCATTCTATGCCAGAGAGACTCTGAAAGATTCTAAGATGGACATCAGACCAGCAATGCTAGAAGTGAGGATATATGTATGTAGCCACTCATAGGAAAATCAGACACAATGTGGCATGCATGAATACTATATTTCAAAGTTTTTGCAAAGATATGATAATTTGCAATTTATGCGTTAATACAATAGCGCAATAAATTCTAAAAATTATGATGTGTGTTTTTTCCTTACAACTTGGGATATATAAAGTGATGAATTTGTGTCTGAACTGAAGTTTGGGATAGAGGTGTAATGGGAAGAAATTTAAAACAAAACTAGCAATGCCTGAGATGATTGTTTCTGTTATTGTTATTATAGTGTAACTTTACTCCAGTTCCAGTATGACCTTATTTGGTCATACCAGTAATGGGTTTGTGGTAATAACAACACAGGCTCTCTCCCTCTCTAAAGCAGCAGCTGCCCTAAGATTAATTATTCACAGCTGTGGACCTTGGCATTATCACTAATCTATTATTAGTCAGGCAGATTTGTGCCAAAATATGTCAAAGTTATGCACTTTTACATAGAAGCCAGAAACTTTGCATGGTTATTCCTTATGATCCCAATAGTCATTTTAGAAGTGGAGCCACCATCAAATATTGCTGTATCAGCTGTGATAGCCGAGCAATTTAAAAATTAATTTCGTCAAAAAAAATTTGACACTGACCCAATTTTTGACTTAATGTCATTGCTTAATACTCCAACAAAATAGGTTTGGTAAAAAGGTTCTCACTTAGCACTTCCCAGAGGTGTGAACACATGAGCTAGTGGGCATGTCTTAGAGTAGTGATATTAACCCCCCCCCCCTCGTGACAGGAATAATGAGGAAAGTATGGAAGATATCAACCAGTCTATTGCTTTTGCAGAGTTACTTGCATACATTGATGAAGCCAGAAAAGATGACGGCATAAGAATATTCAAGCTTGCAGACCTTTGCAAACTCTATTCCACTCGGCTTCAACAGCTTGGTGTGGAATGGTACGACCGTATACATAGTACTCGCCTTAAGAATCGCATTCTAGCTCATTTCCCAGATCTTGCAGCGCACAAAGAAGGATATGATGTACTTCTGGCTTTCAACAAAGACCTTGGGGCAGTTTTACGTGTGTCTTTGGATCAGGACTATGATGATGAAGCTATTTGTCTTGCTAGGGCTGCCAGCAAAGACATGCTCAAATGGCAAGCATTATTTTCAGGTTCTTTTGATCTGGACTGTCAGAGACAATCTGTACCTCACTCACTTTCAGCATTGGTGGCGATGATCTTGAATGGCACTAACATCAAGTCTCAGGGATGTAATAGTGTATCACAAGCTACTCTCAGTATTGCCCAGTTGCTTCAGTATAACATCTCAGTTCATCGATGACCAGAAAGTGCTGGCACATACCATCCCAGTGCAAGAGAAACTCCTTTGCCAATCTATTTGGGACTTATGGTTCATGCTAGAACTAGAAAGAGAGATTTGATCGAAACCCTGTCTGATCTTGGTCTGTCAATTTCCTATGACCGAGTCTTAGATATATCCACAGCTATTGGCAACCAAGTGTGTGATCACTATCATCAAAGCCAAGTGGTGTGCCCACCCAATCTGCGTGAAGGTTTGTTTACTACAGCGGCCATTGATAATATTGATCACAATCCTTCCTCATCAACAGCTACAGATGCATTTCATGGAACAGGAATATCACTCTTCCAGCATCCTAACAGCTATGATAGTCATGAGCATAGGGATTACCCCACTTTGGCACAAAAGTCGACATCCAAGAAACCGTCAGACCTTCCACAGTGCTACACTACCATATCTCCCTTGATGCCAATGAAAAGAGATCCTGCAATACCCAAAGTTGAAGGTCCTATGAAGAGTGATGGGAAAATATTTCATCAAGCCTTGCAAGAAGATGTCAGGTAAGTATGTTTTAATTTTAATTTAATTTTATTTTAATGTAATGAGATAATAGTGAGAAAATTTGATATCAGAGAAAATTTTCTTTGTTAAGGTGGCTGATAACAGTAGAGGAGAGGTACTTACAGGCAGTCGAAGGTGATAGTAACATATCCTGGGCAGCATTCCATGCTAGTAATCGAATAGCTCAAGACAGACCTCCTACAATAGGAGCAATGTTGCCTTTATTCAGTGAAGACTCTAAGTCTGTTGCCATGATCCGTCACTCTATGGATGTTATCAAGCAAGCAGTACAAAAACTCAAGCCTGATCAAGTACCAGTTATTACATTGGATCAGCCACTTTATGCAATTGCGAAGAAGATACAGTGGAACTGGCCAGAGCAGTATGGAGAAAATCACTTTGTGATCATTCTGGGTGGATTGCATATTGAGATGGCTGGACTCAAAGTGATTGGAGATTGGCTGGAAGACTCTGGTTGGGTGCAGGCTTTGGTTCAGGCTAAAGTGGCATCTGCAGGAATTGCTGATTCATTTTTGAAGGTATCCCATGTTACACGAACTAGACATGCACATCAGGTTACTGCTAGTGCCTTGTACATCTTGCTCAAGAAAGCATACACCCAGCATGTTGAGTCACTAGATCCTGACAGCCAATTAGAACCATTTGAACACTGGTGTGAGAAACGTAGTCAAGAAATTCCCCAGTTTCAGTTTTGGTACACTACTCTTCAGCTAGAACTCCTAGTTTTAATGTTTATCAAGGCACTTAGGACAGCAGATTTTCCCCTCTATGTGGACAGTCTTACACAACTTGTACCATGGTTCTTCTGTTTGGACCACATCAATTATTCAAGATGGCTGTCAGTCCACATACGTGACATGGTAAATTTAATTGAGGCTCACCCAAGCATTGTTGAAGAGTTCAATAACGGCAACTTCACAGTTCGCAAAACAAGACGAATATTTTCATCCATAGCCATAGATCAGGCTCATGAGCAACATAATGCTATTGTGAAGGGAGATGGAGGAGCTGTTGGTCTCACGCAAAACCCTGAGGCACTCAAGCGGTGGATGGTAGCTGGGCCAGAAATGGCAAGAGTAACAGCTCAATTTGAAGCATCCATTCATCGTGTGCGCAAGAAAATGCTCTTGGAGACATGCCATCATGAGCAGACCAAGGGCAATCAAGTAGTCTTTGCTAAGCATGTCAAAGGGCTTGTTGAAGTGATAGAGGAAATGGGGAATCCATTTTTGGAGGAAAGCAAAGACTTACTGCGACTGGACTCTAGAGACATTATTGACCCAGTTGTTGCAAGTAGCATTCATCAGGCTAAGGAAGTTGGGCAGAAACAATATGATGCTTTTATTACCGATCGGCTACTAGAACAGACAGTACCTTTTTCAGACCCTATTAAGAAGAACAAGTTGTTGCTTTTCAGTCGACCACCCCCACGACAAAAAAATAAGACCATCCTGCAGGTCTCTTCCTTGAAAAGTGATGTTTCTTTATTTTCAAGACTATTTATTGCCTGCCAATCTCGAGATGGAAATCTTGAAGAGTTCTTCCATCATGAGAACCAAGTGTGTCCCCCATCACTGTCACAGTTTGGCCAGCAAAGACTTGGAACAAAGTCTGACATTCTTCATTGTCTTGAAAGTATAATAGAATTGGATTCTACTATGTCTGGACCAGATACAGATGTCACTATTTTGGACGGAGCTGCGGTAGTCAACTTCCTAAAACCTGTGAATGCCAAGACTTTTGAGGAGTATGCTCTGAAGGTCTTTTTGCCCTATGTTGAACATCAGCTGGAACATGCTAGTCAAGTTGACATAGTTTGGGACCAATACCTGGAAAATAGCCTAAAGAGTCAAGCCAGAAACAAGCGTGGAAAGGGCATCAGGAGGAGAGTGGATGCAGCTACAAATATACCGGGTAATTGGCAACAGTTTTTGCGAATGGATGCAAACAAAACTGAATTGTTTGCATTCTTGGCCAATCATATTTCATGTTTGAGTACAGACAAACAGGTAATCACCACTAACGGCACTGACGTTCTATGCATTCGTACGCGAGACACCAGTTGTTTAACCCCTTGTGATCACGAAGAAGCGGACACAAGGATGATCCTGCATTTAGCAGATGCTGTAAGTGAAGGTTTCCGTACGTTTATTCTGCGCACAGTAGATTCTGATGTTGTCGTGTTAGCTGTAGCAGCAGCATCCAAGCTTGATGTTCGGGAACTGTGGGTGGCTTTTGGAACAGGCAAGAAGTTTAGATACATACCTGCTCATGAAATTGCTTTATCTCTTGGTCCTAACAAATCCCAGGGTCTGCCAATATTTCACGCATTCACGGGGTGTGACACAGTCTCCTCATTTCACACGAGAGGCAAAAAGACAGCTTGGGAGACTTGGAAGGCTTTTGAAGAGGTGACTGCTACCTTTTTAGCACTTTCTGATGGACCTTCAGAGATCACTGAAGATCAAGTGACCATGCTGGAACGTTTTACAATATTGCTATATCATCGTACTAGTAGTAAAGTTCATATTGATGAAGCTCGGCAAGAGTTATTCACAGTTAAAGGATGGGCAATGGATGCAATACCTCCAACTAAAGCTGCACTTGTGCAACATATCAGGCGAGCTATATACCAAGGTGGACACTGCTGGGGCAAGATGCTACAGGCTACCATTGGGATGCCATCAGCTGGGGATTGGGGATGGGTGGACCCCAGCAACTGGAGGCCAAAATGGACTACTCTACCTGAAGCTAGTGCTGCTACTAGAGAATTAATTCGATGTGGCTGCAAAATGGGGTGTACTGGGCGCTGCAAGTGCAAGAAGGCAGCATTAAAGTGCACTGCATTGTGCATGTGTGGTGGCGAACATTGTGATGTCGAACAGGGCAATTAACTAGTGCATTTTATCATGTTGTTTGTCAGATAGTTGGCCATAATTGTTGATCAAAATTAAGTGACATATTGATTCATGTTTTAACATACTCTATATAGTGAGACCTTTAATTTGATATCCTACATGGTCCCTTTTCCCAGGCACTGTCACATACGGTTAATTATTTATCATTATGAAAATAACTAATTAACACCTTGAGGTCGTCAGAGGTGAAATCTGATGTGGCTCCACTTCTAATATCAGTCTAAGTACCATTATCTACAACTGTGCAAACTTTCATGCTTCTATGTATATGTGCACAACTTTTTTACAAATAGGCCTGACTATATGCCATAACTCTGGATCAAGTGATGAGACAAGCTGGTGAAAAATATGTAATGCTCAAAAATTATTTCATGGTATTCTGTTGCGGGTTGAGAAATGGGGAATTGTCAGTTGAAGCAAATTTTAACTGCAATTGATGACCTTACACCATTTGTGACCTTCTACAGGAAAACCAGGCACAACTCAGCACCCTTCGAAAATACTTTTTTTGCACTTACAGAGTTGTCGGCATCCAAATATTGAGCTCTCCAAGTTTTATTATCGTAGCTTAAGTTGTTCCCGCTATAATAGACCTAACCGTTCTCTTCCGTCGGCTTGAAACAATACATTTTTAAGAGATCGATCGATCTTTTCTCGATGTTTACGCACGCCGCGTTGTGCCCGGTTTTCCCATAGACGGTCACATTTGATGATGCTATTCATCTTCCCCCTCCACAGCTGCAGGAGCAGAGTACAATGCCGCATTCATCTGTCAACCTGTGGCAGTGATTTAAGGCAGTTCATTCTGGACCTTGAGCTAGCAAAGCTTCCTCTGATGAATTCAGAGTTGGGGTACTTTAATTGAATACTTTAGTAGTATTTGACGTCAAATACTACTAAAGTATTCAATTACAGTACGAATACTTCCCTCTCTTCAAATGCAAATATAAGTACTAAATTTCAGAAGTGTACTTAATTGCATTGGAAATACATCACATACGTTATCTGGCATAACACACACATCCACATACACACAACCATGTACATGCACACACGCATGCACATGCACATCACACACATGCACACATGCAAGTTAGACTAACAATTATATGACACATGAGAACCATTGGTGCAAACCTGTGGGACAGTCAAGTCTAGTCAAGAAGAATACATAAAATATAGTTACCTGCTGGTCCAAAGCATGAAATTTGGTGCATATGCAGAGAATTATATATATAACATATTTAGAAGGGGTGCTCCTTGAAAACTCTTCCCTGACTCTAATTATGACACAATGCGACATGCACGAACATTTTAAATTTTTGCGCCATATATTTTTTAACTTGGTTCTAGGCAATTGCCTGCATTAAGGCTATTTTGTTTATGCAATGTGAAGTCTTGGTAAAAAGACATTAAACAAGAATAAATGAAGTTTATGATAGATGATAGATGTTAGTTTTCACATGATCCACGACAATAGCACAAAGTGGTACAGGAGAGTCCAGCGTCCTTGCATTTGCATCGTCTAGAGCATAGAGGTACTGCTTTACAGCCACACTCTAGCAATTCCTGACTTGCTTTCGCAATTTCGGGAAGAGTAGTCCAGAAAGGTGTCCAAATGTTTGAATTCATGGTTCAGCCATATCCCTCAGGTGATGGAAGGTTTTGCAACGAATGAAGGCTCGTTAACCACACACTTGCCTGGTACAGAGCCCGATTTGAATGCTCCAAAAGTGCAGCCTGTTATATACATAATAAAAGCATAATACATTCATGAAGTACTATAGATGGGATGATTTATGAGCATACCTGAGTTGGAGGGATAGTTTCTATCAATCTTGGTTTCCTTGAGAAGAGTTCTTGTCGCAGGTCATTCACTTGTGATATAGAAGTAGTTTTATTATATATTACACAAGTGAATCGTTCCAGGTCTACAAACTCTGGAGAAGTAGCCATCAATTTTTTATAGGGGATGATTCTTACTGCTTGAAACACATGTGTTATACTGGGATATGACTTCCACGCTTCCCAAGTAGATTTTTTAGCTTTGCCAAAAAAATTGTGATGTGGTATCACACCCTGTGAAAGAGTGGTAGAAAGGCAAGGCAACACACTTCTGTTTACCAAGATCCAGGCAGATCTTGTTAAGGTGATAGTAAGTACCTAATAATCTTTCCAGTGCCAAAAGCAACCCAAATATCGAAATCTGGATATGTTGATTGTAAAAAAAAAAATTCCCAGCTAAAATAACAATGACATCCGTGTCAACTGTACGTAATAGAATCTTTTTAGCACCTTTCTGCATAGCATCTTGGATGTGGATACACATTCGTGTATCCGCTTCTTCATGGTCAGAGATCCCTTGCAAATTACATGCGAACCTGTAGCAAAAAGAGAGGTTGTTTCTTAGGATCGTCTTGTACTCTCTCACTTGATCCATACAACAAATTGGTCACAAGAAACTTAAGGCTTGTGGGTAAAGACGTACGCTGACAATCTGGTGGAAACTGCCCACTAAAAGGCAACAATTTTCAAGACAAAATCTCCCTTCTTAAAATCTTTACTGCCTTAGCCTTAGCAAGTGCCTCTGAATTGTAATCAAGTGAAGGTAAAACATCATTAAAGATTTTTTTCATGCCTTCGTTGAATATGATTAGGACACTCTTCCCATCAGACTGCTCCTGACACTGGTCAGAAAAATGATCCAGTATCCGCAGCTTTAATCGTGTTTTATTAGTAGGTATGTTAACCCCACGTTTTGTCAATAGCCGTTGTAACATATCATATAACTCCGCAAGCCGGAAAATATAGTTTCCAGTTTCCACATTGTCTTCTATGTATGCAAATAGGTCAGCATAACTTTGAGCTTTACTTATTTCAACCTCATGGGAGCAAGCATCATGTTCAGCTCTTTGCATGCTCCTGTATTTGCTTTTATATGCAGATAGACAATTATAGTGGTATTTTGCCTCTATTGCTATGAGGTCACCACCAGCAATTCTGGCCAACAACTCAGCATCCTGTAACTCAGTAGCCATTAGTCGCAAGTCATTATCTAATTTCACAGTGGCACAGGCATGGAGAGTACCAGTAATTTTGGTGCAAAACATACAACTCTCTTGCTTTGCCATACCCACTGACATCCTTTTGGATTTCCTTGGTCCCCCCTCACTTTGACCTGATTCAAGGTTCCTTTTCTTGCCCAATAAAATTTTAAGTTTAGATTGAATAAATTTCAGATGGCAAGATTTATGCCATTTAGTCTTATGAGCCATGAACTCTTCAGGGGATTGTTCACCAGAAAATTGTACTGGAACAGGTAGTGACTTACAGTCTTGAAACCATTTGAAGGACTCCAGAAAATGTATGTAGATGTCAGCTCCATTCTTCTGCTTGCTGTCAGCTGGGCACTTCAGAATCCCACCACCACCATCACCACAGATAACACACACTTCCCAATCCATCATTTGCAGCACACCACAAAAAGCCATGTGTATTTTATTTGCGCGTTTTTTATTTTCGCTATACAAAGTCAATGTGTCACGAAAATATAAATGTTCGCGCATATCGCAGCATATTTTTAGGAATCTATTGCAAACAAATTCTCTCATTCTGCATTTGTTTTAGGTCTTACTGAACAGCACCCCTTCTGGAATAATACTATATACTGGTAAGATTCACTGGACCAAAACTTGGACTTTGGACCAGAACGTTACTATAATACAAAAAATGGTCCACAATCTACCTCACTATGAGTGTTGTCCAGGAATGCTGTCAGTTGCCCCCTTTTATTTTGGACAATAGGAAAGTCTCATCCAAATATTGAAATTTATAAGTTTGAAAGTTTCACTGTAGGTAACTCCTTGTAGTTGAATAGTCATGCTAGTATATTGTGTTTGTAGTCACATGACTGGTACACCCAATATGGAGGACTTCATCTCCATGCCCTATTTATACTCATCGACATCCCACAAATGGTTTAACTGGTGGTTTTTATGCCCACCCTGTAAGGAGGAGAGTGTGTATGTGTGTGATGATATTTCAGTGTGTAGGAGAAGAGTGTGTATGTGTGTGATGATATTTCAGTGTGTAGGAGGAGAGTGTGTATGTGTGTGATGATATTTCAGTGTGTAGGAGGAGAGTGTGTATGTGTGTGATGATATTTCAATGCTAGTATATTGTGTTTGTAGTCACATGACTGGTGCAATATGGAGGACTTCATCTCCATTCCCTATTGATACTGGACTTCCTCCAAAAATGGTGAGACTGAGTGTGCTATGAATATCATTATAGGGTCTGCTACACATGTAGTGGTTTTTAATTGTTGTTTTAATGCCCATCCTTTAATAGGATATTTGGTGCAGTGTGTTTGTATCGATGTGTGTATGTGTATGGATAGGTGTGTTTTGGTGTGTGTATGGGGGGGGGGGGGTGGTATGTATGTTGTGTGTGTGTTTGTTTCGGTGTGTGTATGTGTATGGATAGGTATGTTTCGGTGTGTGTGGGGGGTGGAGAGGGGGGTAGGTGTGTTTTGTGTGTGTGTGTATGTGTGTGGGTTCATAGGTTTGTGAGTGTGAGCGAAGTCTATTGTCTATTAATTAGTTCTAATTGACATTAAATTTATTTAACCTTTAATTTTATTTTTGTGCTCATCACGTGATTCTGGTATGTGTATGTGTGAGTATGATATGATTTAAATTAAAACTAATACTCTGCTGCCAACTCATCAAGTGGGTGGGGCCTCCCAGGAATAGTCACAGCTAGATGGTTAAGGTTACGTGGTGGAGTTTACTCATGAATATTCATACTTTTTATTTCTTCTAATTTTATCAACAAATTTTTTTATTTGTATTTCTCAGTTACAGTTATAAAATATTAAGGGCTACTTAAGCACAATCCTATCTCTATATACTTGATCCAGTGATAATAAAGGGCCTAATAATCTGATATTTTCCTGGTAACTAGTCGGCAATTCACTCTCATAATAGCGCTCCTACCGCCCTTGCTAGGTATTATGCAACTAAATTATAAATATGTCTAGAGTCACACGTTGTCAGTCTAGCTCTAGCAGCCAAGAAAAGTTCAAAATACCTTTTATAGGTGCCAGCAGTGACGCGAGCGGCTAGCAGGGATACTTCTAACGGTAATACTGCGAGTCTGGTAAACGGTTTTAAAAAAATTCTTTCGTGCCACCCTACTCCTTACTCCTTTAATTGGAGTAGCTTGTGAATTCCGTACTAGAGCAGCGTATTTTCGGTCAGAAATGCCGAGAAAAAAATGCACTCTTGGCGTATCAAGGTTATTAACCGCGGGAGCAACCGCGGCCCGCCAAAACAACCGTGGACCCGCCAAAAAGCCCACGCATCAGCTGTAACTCAGCCTGCTCGAAGCCGTAGAAGATGGGGAATAAGAAGAATAAAAATAACAAGAGAAATAGCTCTCACAGGCATGTGTACTACAAGAGGAAAGGAGTTGTAAAGAAGACCAAGCTGGCTATAAATGAAAAGCCTTCAGGTGTAGATATTGAAGCTCAAACTTCTAAGGTGGCCATAGAAGGTAGCAGAATCATTAATATTAGTAAACTTCAGGAATATATTTATGATTTGACAAAGCATTCATCTGAATGTGAGGGATTCATCATACTTAGTGGAGAAAGCAGAGATGGGCTTGCATCTATCCTGGAAAGTAGATGTTCATCTTGCGAAAAAGTGATAGCATTCGAAACGTCCACCAAAGTGAAGGGTCCCAAGGGTTACAGCAGGTGAGTGTAGTGTAAATTTTGGTTTTGATTGTAAAAATGTAGGCCAGATATTTCATTTAATGATAAAATTCTGCTTTTTAGTTCTAAAAATATCCTGTCGTTGACACATACTATTTAAAATAATTCTTGGTGCATCCATAAATAGTAATTAATTAGTTCAAATAATATAATGCGAAGCTTTCAAATCCGTGTAAGTACCAGCTTTTATGGGCAACGCCCCCTAGCGTCACATCATAATCATTTGAGCAAATGATTTCTGTAGCCAGCAGTGTAGTTCGCTTTATGCTCAGGGAAGTTAACGGAGTTGAAAGAAGTGAAGTTTTGTGTTGAAAATGCATACAGGTGAGTGTTTCTGGCTAGTCAAGCTTCTCTTATGAAGACAGTGTTTCCATGTACCATTTTCATTCTAATAGCTAACAGATTACTTGTTCTTTGGAAGGAGATTATATTATAATAGCTAGGTAGTGTTTAATAGTGCTCAGGGTTCGCATCTTTGGTTAATATGCTTCATATTAACCTGGAATTTACTTGCTAAATAGTAGCTCCACTGTATTTATTTATTTGCTACAGTTACATAATTTTAAACCAATTAGCTAATAATTAATGTTAACTCTGTAGATGGGAGTGTAACCTTGCCGCAGTGTGGGGTCAAATGATCACTGGTGGTGGACATAGCCGGCTGGAAGAGATGATGAGTGTCACCGGTATCCCAGTCATGACAATGAAATGCTTTACCAAAACAGAAAGGGATATAGGTGAGATGTGGGGACGTGCACTAAACGAGGCAATGGTGGAAGCTGGAAGAATGGAGAGGGATATTGCAATACAGAATAATAGCTTCTGTGAGGGTGTACCAGCTATTACAGTAATAGTTGATGGGGGGTGGAGCAAACGGTCACACAAGCATTCATATAATGCAAAATCTGGAGTGGCCATAATTATTGGAAAGGAGACCGGGAAATTGCTGTACATTGGAGTCCGTAACAAGTTCTGCCAGGCTTGTACGTTGCATATTCCTCAAGACCAGCATGCATGTTACAAAAACTGGAATGCATCTTCATTTGAGATGGAAACCGATATTCTTTTAGAGGGTTTTACAAATGCTGAACGAATGCATGGTATCCGTTTCACAAAGTTCACAGGTGATTGTGATAGTTCCGTCCACCCAACTCTCATCCAGAACGTACCAGGCTGGGGACATTACATACAAAAGCTTGAGTGTGCTAACCACATTTGTAAATGCTATCGAGGAGCGCTGGAACAGCTAGTAAAGGACAAGCCTTCTTATAAAGGAATTGGTGGACTTACCTTGAAAATGAGAAAGCGACTAGTCAGCGCAGCCCGATGCGCCATTAAAATGAGAAGTAAAGAGTCTGATAGAGTGAAGGCACTCTCACTTTTGAAGAAGGATCTCATTAATGGCCCAAGACATTGCTTTGGGATTCATACTCACTGTAGCCCAGATTTTTGTACTAAAGTTACTACTCCTTCAGTGTCCTGTGGCCAAACCAGTGATGCTGCACCACAGACTACTAATTGTGACCTGTCTGAGTCGAATGCATCATCTGGAGACAGAGAGTGTATAAATAATGATGAGGATCTTGAAGGTAAATAATAATAATTATTATTATAATTATGAAACTACTACAACTAATATTTGTATTAGTCTTAGTTTTATATTCGATAACCTTGATTTATTGTGTATTATTGTGCTCTAGAGACTTATATATTATCAAAACATGACTTTTTAAAAATTATTATTAACTTTCCATAGTAGAAAATTTTGCCTTATAGACTTCATAAAAATATTTGTAATATTGAAGAAATATAATTATTATATTATATTTAATTTTAGTGATTGCTAGCAATCAAGAAGAGTTGTGGAGAGAGACTATGGCCGATGATGACCCGACAGTAGAGCAGGAGGTGCGGCAGGAGGTGTGGCAGGAGGTGTGGCAGGGTGGAAGTGAACCAATTGAAGTTAACCCTAAACTTTTCCATGATGTGCAAGTTGCACTCAGCAGGCTAGTTGGAAAGGCAGATCAGCTTCTAGGGAATTGTACCACCAACTTGGCTGAGTGCTGGATGCACATTCGGACAAAGTTTGATGGAGGTAAAGTAATAAACAGGTCTCAGAGTGGCTCATGGGAAGGACGGTGCATGGGAGCAGGACTACAGCAACATCTGGGAAAAGATTGGGGTCCGAAGGTGTGGAAGCAAATGGCTGGAGCATCTCCTAACAAAGCGTATGAAAAAGTTGCAGAATGTTCTATGAATAGAGTAGGAAAAGATCGTAAAAGGAAAGCAACTGAGGAAGTGAAAGAGAGCAGAAGGAAGAGCAAGTATGCAAGAACAGATGATACTACAGCAGCTCGCAGAGCATATAACAGGCATGATCAAGGAATTACACCTGAAGACATTTCTAGTGACATTCCTGAAGATCATTTGGTCGAGCTTATGCATGGTTTCTATAATACAAAGGTAGCAGTCACCAAAGAAAAGGCAATTCAAATTGAGCTAGCAACAAAAAATCAGGCTGATAATCAGCAGTGGATCTTGGAGCGCCGACTACGTGTAACTGCATCCAGAATAGGAAGCATTGTAAAAATGAAAAAAACAACTAAAAAGAGCAAAAAAGTAGAAGAATTGCTTTATAGCACTTTCAGGGGTAACGCAGCAACACGATATGGCTCAGCAAAAGAAACAGAGAGTATTGAAGAATACATTACTTTTCAAAGAATGAGAGGTCACGACAAGTTATGTGTATCCAAGTGTGGATTCATAGTTTCAACTGCTAATCCATGGCTAGGTGCTAGCCCAGATGGATTCGTGTATGACCCTGATGACACCTATCCACATGGTATAATTGAAATTAAAAATCCTTATCGTGATCGTGAGAATTCATTAGCAGACGCATGTAGTTCTTCTGGTTTTTGTTTGGAGAAAAAAAATGATACATTGAAGCTCAAAGTCAGGCATGCCTATTATTTTCAAATCCAATGCCAACTCTATTGTACTGATAGAAACTGGTGTGATTTTGTTATACGAACTAACAAAGATATTTATGTCGAACGAGTTCAAAGAAACCCTGAATGGTGGCAGCAACATCTGAGAACAGCAAAAGTATTTTATTTTTCATCATTATTGGCAGAATTGGCTTGTCCAAGACACAGAAATGGAGGCATAAGAGAACATGTCAATTTCACACCAAGAATTCTAAAACCAATTCATTCTAAAACAGTTGTCAATTGCAGATTCTGAATTCATTCTATTACATTACATGTACAGTACTAGTATTACATAATACAACCACACCACTTAAAGTTGACCAAGTGAGAACCACAACCCCCTGCGTGGTTTTGAACTCAGCATGCACTAGATGTGTGGGTGAAACTATAAGGTATACAGTTTGCTCATTAATTATTCATGAGTTACAACTTTTGTTTATATCACCAACTACACTTATTTTTATGTAACTAAACTTAAAACAATGAAAGTTTGCTGTTAAAAGTTCCTATTTCTTTAGTAGTCAGCTCTTCATAGCGAATAGGCTGCCCAAGATCGACCTCCTGCAAATATAACATTTTCGGCGTCAAATTACAGCATGGTCGTCAGCAACTCTGCCGTATAGGCTGCACTATCTAATTGTAGGAACATCATTGCAGGGCCAGTCAAAAAGTTTTCGTGAAGAAAGCTGATGGTTGTCGAGAAAATCTCAGTTTTGTCTCCCAGATCAAGATAAAATGGCGTCTCTAAGGCACAAAATTGTGAATACCAGGAGATCCATGGCCCATAGAGCCAAAATCGCTGTGACTGGCCCTCGAGTAAGTCCTAAAGTAGCCAGGGGAGCTGTCACACTAAAGCTAGGAGTGATGATGAAGCCAAGATTTGATGCCGAAAATCTGCCGAAAATTTGCCTCAGGGGGTCCTCGGTCAAGCCTTGCTGGCTGCTCATTGAAAAGCAAGAGCTAGCTAATAAAGAAACTTGAACACATTATAATTTCATGTTTGGAGCATAGTTCATAAAAATAAGTGTAGTGGATGATACAAACAAAAACAGTAACTCATGAATAATTAATGAGCAAATTGTATACCGTAACCTTGAGTAAAACCTTGTACCATGTTTTACTGTAGTTTTGCAGGTCTGTTTTTTACACCTTTGTTTTACTCATGGTTTACTGAAGGGTCCAAATGTTGTTAGTTAACTATTAAATGCATTTAACTAATTGTTTAGTTAACTTCTTGCATTATATTATTAAACAAAATTAGAAAGCTAGGAACTGTTAAGGATAACATGGCTGATGATTAATTGAAGAAGAATCCCTCATAAGCGCCAGCATATCCAGTGTGCATACCACTGCACAATTTTATAACTGGTGTAGTTTTTACTTGATCACTCAGGTCCCAGGTCCTTCCAGAGAAAGACACAATTAGATAGTGACCCCACCTTGAGTTCACAATGTCCCTCCAACGGCATTGATGAAAATGTAGCTACGTTAAATATTTGTTAGGCTATGTACTGTTGCTAGACATAGGGGCTCTGTGCATCTTGAACTACCGCCCTCAGGCCCTAAGTACTTCGTTTCACAAGACACTGGACTGTTAAAATAAGGTTGTTTCCTCCCCAGCAGCCTTGCAAAGCTACTGCCTTATCTCATGGAAAACCCTTTTCCTGTTACGTGTAGGTAAGTATCGCCAGGTTAAATAAGTTAAAACGCTTTACCATATAAATAAAACTCTCGACTGGAAGTGGTCGTCTACTGTTGTTGCGCGCTAGTCTACTATTCGTAATAAGGCTACGCTACTGTGTCTTGGTGAACTTGAAGGAAGCCTTCGCTGTCTACTCTGGCTTATGCTTCTGGGTAAGTAGTTTTATAGCAGTCTGTGGGTTTCTAACTATTTTAGCTGCACGGGTCACCCAGGTCATGTTTTTTTCCTGGTGAAGTTGTGTTTCCTGAACATTTTTTTCTAAGCTAATATAGCTACTGTATGAATGAATTAATGAATGAAAATAAAGAGCAAGGGTGGCCTGAATTATGATAGTGATATTTTGTGGTAGTTTTAGCTATATCATATCGTTATGACTAGGGCTCATCAGTTTGTTCCATAGTACTCTTGAAAATGTTCATTTCTTTGTGAGAAAGTGTGGGTGCATGTTAGAATGGTTTCTTGTTACTGAATTGTTCTAAAACATGCTCCACCAAAATTATCCTCACTCATAGCTTTTCCCATGGCCACCGTAACATCCTTTAGTGTTTTAGGCCCATGGTTTCATGCAGGTTATGGGAGCCCTGGGATTTCCACCCTAATTTTTAAATTTTTTTTTACCCCTTCTGAATTTATTTCAATATAAGTTATCAAAAATTGTAAGAATTTGTAGTATGTAGTTTGTCCAAGTTTTCATGATCATGACTTCACCATTTTCTACAAATCTCTCTTACAGCAGGGGTCAAAATAAAGTTCCCACAGGGAGCGACTATTCAGAGTAATTTTGAATAAAAGCCGGGGAAACTCCGCTGAAAAAGCCGCTAGTAAATCTCCGTTAGCGGTAAAAGCCGCCTCAAACTCCGCTGAAAAAGCTGCACCCTCAAACCTCCGCTGAAAAAGCCGCACCCTCAAACTCCGCTGAAAAAGCTGCACCCTCAAACCTCCGCTGAAAAAGCCGCACCCTCAAACTCCGCTGAAAAAGCTGCACCCTCAAACCTCCGCTGAAAAAGCCGCACCCTCAAACCTCCGCTAAAAAAGCCGCACCCTCAAACCCCGCTGAAAGCCGCCTCAAACAAACTCCGCTGAAAGCTGCATCTGCATCATCCACACCTGCATCATCAACACCTGCTTCCTCCTTACCAGCCACAGTTCAAACTTCTCCTTCACCTCTCTCTACTCCTACTGATTCCTGGATACCCTCTACTGCCACACTTTGGAGACCGTCAACAATAGACCAACACCAGCTGCTGTTAGTCGAGTCGGTACTAAAGAAAAACCCTCACTTAATTAAAATAAGTAAAATAGGTCGACTGAACTCTTGTACTTCTGTGAAAATAAGAATAATGAAATACGTGTTTTTCTTTGTTTAATTGTAGCTTAATTTACCAGTGTTTGATGAGCAAGGCAAACTCCACATGGGGGGGCACTTTAATTTGATGTTGTGTCACAGCTTCAATGACACCTAATTATTATGGAATTTTAAACAGCCATACTAGTATATCGACATACCACATGGTTTTGTCTTTTTTATATCCTTCACTCTCTTGTCTGAGCCGGCTGGTTGGCTCCTTTCTTTTTTGCTCTCTGAGGAGTATCCTAAACAAAAGAACTCATGAGGAACATGATGCAAGAATGCTCAGGTGTGCTGCATGCAGTAATAGTGGTGGATAGGTTAAACTTGTGGTGGGGATAGATTAGACCAGAAGGTGGGGCTGAATCACCACTCTCGCAACTGTTGCCAGACTTTCCATGGTCTTTGTTTTAGTCAAAGAAGTTTTAACAGTTGCCATAAGCTAACAAGAACATATGGTGCATATATGCTTGTAAGGTTTACATTATTCGTTAATTTTTCTAAGAGTTTGGATCACTTTCAGGCATCAAGCAGCCGAGAATAATTCGACTTCCCCCAGTTGGGCTGGATTTTTAGAGGAATACCACATAGAGTGCAAATTATTGAGCTGGATGAAAGTTCATGAGACAGAAACTTGGAAGATAATATGTGGGTTCAGCCCAGCAGCACATGAGATATATATTTTTAACCTTTGTGTTGTGTTCACTTATAACAGTATTAATACTGGTATGCTAACAACTGAGATATCTGTTCAGCACATAACCCCTGATTTACAGTTTAGATAAGAGAGCAGAATATGTGACTTGTGATGGAGCAGATAACAGATAATGATAATAGGCAGATATTGAACCACACTTCAACTCAGCACATCATCCACACATGTGATGTACATATCTGTGTTAGTATGTAGTTACATGTTGACACTTAACTCTGCCACTAAAACCACATCCACTTAAGTTACATTTCCTAATATGGGCATAGGCACTCAACACATATACACTACAGCACTAATTGCCAAGTTATTGCAGAGAGTAACTTCTCATGCCTACTATACTACTAGTCATGTGCAATTAGGATATTGTAAGATCAACCATAGTTGTTACATTTGATGACACCAGGTATTTCTACAATTTCGCATAGTGAATTACCTGTATTTCAGTCGATAAGGCTGCAACAGCAGTACTTTCCGAACCTGTATATATTGTCATTAAAATTATAATCCAGTATTTTGCCAACAAAGATGTCTGTACCAATAGTTAATGGTGTATCACTCCCTCTCGGCCTTTTTTCGCAACCTAAGAATGTTAATATTAATAATTCAGTAACTCTTGTTGTTTTTAAAATTAAATTTACCGAAACAACATTTTGACTAATGTCTGTGTGGAGAATCTCGCCTGGTGAATTTAGCTCAGCGTCATCAGCTAAGCTATTCATCTCCGATTCTGTGCCTGAATAAACGTGGTATTTAAAAATTATATATAATATGACCTGACACACTTTAGTACACTGTATATGTGTGGTAACTAGGAGGCCACTTAGAAATTTTAAAGGTGTTATGGTTCATAATTCAATGCATGTATCTAACAGCCAAGAATTATAAATTGTGAATTATAAATTGTATTGGCCTGGAGCTGTCCGCACGACAAAGATGTTGGAATTGGATGTGTACAATGTAGACCAGCCTTAGAAACTAAAGGTTTATAAAAACCTGAGAAACTTTATTATCATGGCCTTATATTACAGTGGATGCGGAATTGCACTGGAGAGGTTGTGTCCATTATTTTAAAAAATTGTTATCAAAATTAATTTATTCATCTATAAATTATGAAATATTTACCAACTCCTAATTTCTCCCTCATGTATGTGGCGTCTGATTTTTATGCTGCATTTATCACCCTTCTTGTCTCCAGTAATTAGTTGACTTCTAGGCAATACTGTGAATGAGTCTTCCTCTGACCAGTACACTAGACAATATTCTGCACAGTAGAAGATTTTTAATAAAATTATACTACCAAACTAATCATTTGTAAAGCTATTTATTGTTTTATTAATTTATTTAATTTGCCTTGTAATGGAACTTACTTGTCTGAGCCATAGCAGTTTTAATAAATTTTCTAGCACTCATTATCTGTAGTAAAAACTGTCAAAAAAGACAAAACAAATAGAAAACCTTAATTACAGTATCTTAAAAAATAAAAAAATAAAAAAAATAAAAATAAAAAAAATAAAAGAGCTAGTTACTGTGAAACTTCCACTTCAGCTTACACCTGAATAGAAATAGTTGATAACTTGAAGCTGACAAGCACGCACACTAACTACAACCTACAACCGTTTTTGGTTCAGTTTAATTCGCGTGGTGAAAAAATTCCCGACTTTATAATCTGGCGCGAGTTTCCCGCGCCGAGCAAAACAAGCTTAACAGCAAGAAAGCAGCGCATTCAGAATGGAAAAGGTGTACCTCCACACGATAAACCAGTCATCCTGCTCGGAAGAAGCGTTCAGGCAAGACGGACTGCATATCGAAAGCTAGTCGCAGTCGTTGAAAACAGAATAAGTCGAGCGGTCCGATTTTTTCTCCATGGGGTGGAGTAACTTGGCAGTCGCCTTGCTCGGAAGAAATGTTGAGGTAAAGACGAACTACTTTCCCAAAACAGTTCGCAGCCGTCGAAAACAAGGAATCGAGCGAGCGGTCCGATTTTTTCTCCGCAAAAGTGGGCGGGTCCACAATTAACAAAGCTCCCGCGCGGAAACTTTGCGATTCTGCGCGGGCGTGCGATAAACGACTTCGTTGCTTTCTACTTCATGCAATTCTGATAAACTTCAGTGAAATCATTTTACTTATCTGCTTATTCTTCATTGAGCTGTTGTTGAAGGACTTTTTCAGATTGCCCATTGCTTGATTATGGTTTAAACAGTTTATTAAGTGATTATCCCATTTTTATTATGTATCTCTAAGGCAATGTCAGTAAATTGGTCAGTTTCACTGAGTGCACAAGTGCTAATATCACGGCTTCAGAAACACAGTGTCATATTAGCTTGTAATAACTAGGTTTTGTGCCGAGGTGGTAAGGGCACCCTGAAATCCACCATCTCCTCCAAGCCTTACTTCCCCTAGAATTAATAAGTAGCTACAATAGTTATAAGCTTTAATTATGTGACAAAGCACAGGTCAGTATAAGGTATATACACTTTCACATATAGGCATGCCCATCAAAGCAGTGTGGGTTTAAAAAATGAGAGTGGCTAAGTACACCAGTGTTTCCCAGCGCAGAATCCAGTATGCCACCCTTATAGTTAGTCATCATGTTTTTTCTGAAGTAAGAGTATGTTCTTTCCCCAATTTCTAATGTCACTGAAGCATTTGTGCATTTGTCAGCTGATGTTGTGAGAATAGGGAACAAGAATTTCCTTCCATTGGCCAAATATATTGGCTTCCAGTATTCAGATGTGCAGTGATGGGAAGAAAAATGGCCATTTTTCACATGCAGTTCATAGAATAAGAGTCATAGGAGCCATGACGACCACTAAGGCCACTTGGCATGATACAGTATAGTATTGATGACCATTACCAAATGCAAGTCTTATGACCTCATAGAGGTAGTTGCAGGTCTTATAAGTCACGATGTGGATTTGGGACTGGTAGACAGTGCTAGAGAGGGTTGTAGTAATTGCCCTGTCAGTCTGTCTGTCAAGCTCTGATTTTGGAGATTACTGACAATTAACCTTAGATTTAGGTATGATGTCATGGCTCTATAGCTCATCCTGAGTTGTAGGAACAGACAGAACTAACTCTATTACACTAATTACACTATTCACATCCTTAATTGTATAGATTGAATTTCTTGTTCCCTCAACTCTTAATTCCTAATTGTATTGATTAAATTTCCTTTCCCTTGCTCTCTATGTACCCTCATCATGCCCATGCTTATAACTTATTGGTTTTGTCTTTTTCTTTCAGTTTTTGATCTTGAGTTTTGTTATTGCATTTAGTTTGTTCTATCTCTCTGCTAGCTGCCAGCATCTGTCTGAGTCACTATTATTTAATTAAACTTATTTATTGAAGTGGGATCCTTTGTTTGTAGTGGCTCTGGCGTATTGTTGGCCGGTTGAGTTGGGTTTTGCTTAGCTAGCATAGTCAGTAGGCTAATAGTCATCTATAGCTGGCCCCCACTTTCTCTGTGTTTGTCAGTCCATTGCTATCTGTGGGCTATACATATGAACTTATTCAGAATGAAGATTTAGGACCTTTAATTGTGCTACTTTTTTTTAATTTGGGGCTAATTGTTGAAAAATGTAAAGCTTTCAGATCCACATTGGTACCAGCTGGCATAATCACTTGAGCAAATAATTTCTTACAGATTGCTTTGTTCTTTTTGAAGGAGATTATATTGTAATAGCTAGGTAGTGTTTAATAGCCGTGAGGGTTCGCACCTTTGGTGCTTCATTTCTTTTGTTTTTGTTTTGTTTCTTTTGTTTTTGTTTTGTTTCTTTTGCTAGTTTAAAGCTTATCTGTACATAATTTATAGCCAGTAGACAATGTTTTTTGTATGGTAGTGAAGAGGTGGTGTAGTTTCACTGACCATACACGCCCTTCCTTCTGCTGTAGCTCAAGTACGCAAGCACACAATCATACACACCCACTCATATACACAGTCCTAGGGGAAAAGGCATTATACTTGTGATGTGCTTCAGTAAAAAAATTGACATATAAGGTGAAAGGGTAAAGTTCATTTTAAATATAAAATCATCATGCACAATTTGTTCAACTTTTTTTAAATTAGCGTACGAGACCACTCACGGCAATTTTTGGGACTTAAAAAAAAAAAAAGCTTTTCCAAGGAATTATTGCGCTGTATAAATCCTAACTCTATATAAGACTTGCTTACTAATGAAATATACAAAAAGGAACCTAAGAAGCTTAACACATAAAGCAGCAAATGTATATTTATTGTTTGTTCTTAGCTAGTCAGCACATGTAACACACAACACTCTCACATGCACACGTTCACTGGATATACCAACACAAGATTTACAGTGTAGTCTCTTGGTAGCTTGGCATGTTGGGAAATGGATTTTCAAGTATGAACAGTTGTTAACCAAGGTAACGAGTGAACACAAAAAATGTGATAGTCAAAGTACAAAAGTTACATACATACGTCCAAGCTTATAATAATATATCCCTGATTTTTTGTGTTGTCCCTGATAGTGTCTCGCTCGCTGCTAATTATTGCATATATAATTACCACAGTTGAGCTTTGAGTGTGTGTGTGTGTGTTTGCATGACTTTTAACTTCATTCTCTACTCTGCATTTTATCACGTGATGCCAGGAATGATTCTCTATAGCTAAGACTTTTGCTAGCTGTACTAACTTTAGGGATGATGTTTCAGCCTTCATGGTTTGAAGCCGCAGTACTGGTGGCTGGTTATATGGTATTGTTTCATCTTGTGTAAAACCAGGGTTTATTTCAGGGTGGGGGGGTTGTACATCTCCTTAAATCTAGTTTGCCGCCCTTCTCCCACCCCTTAGGGATTAAAGACATCCTAAATTAATTGTACTCAATATTTACAAGAAAAAGCAATAGAATACATTGAGATATGAAAAAAAAATTTCCAAATGTCAAAGCATCATTAGATAACTGTTCTGGTGAATTTAAAGCAATGTACAATTGCTAACCTAATTTGTCTAATTTAACTAGCGTCATTTGTAATAAACTTCTTTCCATATGAGCAGTGTAAGGCAGACTGTGGCAAGTGCATTGGGGATGCTTAGCCTGTATTATCTACTGTTCTGCTCAATTATGACACTGAGCAGTTTTGCGGCTAAATGCTTTCTTCGTGATTTCATCATTTGATGAACTTTTTGTGGTTTTTTCAGTGTCCAGGGCCAGGGGCGTGGAAGATTATTTGGAATAGGGAGGCTCCACTGCACTTGAGTTAGACAGGGAAGTACAGCTTTGCCTCCCTTCGCCCTCCTCCCCCCATCATCCACATATGCACACACACACACACATCCCAGATATTAGTTTGACTTTCGTGGAGACATTTGCCCCAATTTTTCATAAAGTTTTGTGGAAGTTAAAAGAAAAAATGTCTACATGTGTTAGAATTACAAGCACGAAAACTCAAATCCGAGAATCTTGAATTATGTTGAGCTAGTTTTACTTGAGACATACACTTTCAATGTAGGAGTGTGAAGTGGCAGGTGTAATAGTGCAGTGACTACTCCACTGGTGTACACGTGATTGACTCCTGGACTTCAATACAACTAAAGGTGAGGAACTCTGGAATGACTTCTTAACTCCACTAACAAGAAAGAGGCCTTTTGAAATGATATTTTATGATTACTATATTTATATCATATTATTTTAATTGGCTCGTGGTTATTTCCATTTAATGCACACTTATATGCTAAGGTATGAGTGGGTGCTAATTACCAATTAGCACCAATTAGCACCCTATGGTGCTACTTTTTCACTCCAAACTCAGCCCAATCATATCTATAACACTCTTCCAAATCACATTCTACCTATGATCTCTCTTGTTAGCAAATTTCTTTTCTTTTTTCTTTCTTTTTTATGGAGTTAACGGTCCCGATAACTGAGGTTAACGGCCAGCAGAGTTGGTGCAGTAGCATTAGAATCCCTGTCTAGGGTACCTGCATGGTAGTCATATGCACACACACATGGTATTCATACGCACACACGGGCTGCCCGCGCATGGGCGGGTATACCACACACAAACATACAAGCTAGTACCACCGCGTGCAACCTGTAGCTTCTGTAGCTTGTTCTGGCTTTCTTCCTGAGTGAGCGTCTGATGCCGGTGCAGAGGTATGAGAGGAGCGGAGTTGTGCTGTGTTTACCAATTCCTCGCCTTAGAGTAGGCTCCACCTCCTAACTTCCCCAAACTAATATTACCTGAAGTTGTATGTGTCTGTCACAACCACCATACTCTGACTAGAGCCCGTTAATTTCTTTTTTTTCTTTCTTTTTTTAAAATAATTATTAGACCTTACAGTATGATACGGCACAAATGACACAAATGGAATAGAGGACTGGAACAGTTATACAGAGGTTTTATGCCCTATTGGCCAGTTTCTTTGTCACTGCCGCCAACTGTTCTCTCGGCGTTTGATAGGTAGTAGGCGTTGCTCTTCCACCTGCCCAATGTCTGTATGGTGGCGTCATTGATGCCATGTTGTGCTGCCGTCGTGGCTGCTCTGCTCCGTAAACTATGACCAGAGTATTGTGAACTGTCCACTCCAGCCCTTGACAATGCCCCTCTGACCTGCTCGACTAGCCTGGCTCGAGTTAAGGGTTTTCCATCCGCAAATCTGAATAGCGGACCTGGCCCAGCGCCCCTGACTACTAGGTAGTCCAACATTGCCCCCACTGGGCAGAGTGAACATCCAGACTGCCCCACACCCACACATACATCCACCCCACTCAAAATGGGTCAGTTTTGGACACTTTTAATCTGACTTTCAGAATTGATGGGTTGTCTAGTCTGTCCACCGATACGTCCCCGAAGGAGACGTTTTTTCCCTCCATGAGCTCCCCACACTATAGCAGAGACTACTATGGGCGCCAGTTCCTTCACTGTGATGTGGTGATGAATATACACGGCCGTCCATGGAACCATGAACCACTCCTTACCGCAATATGCCCCACAACCCCATGTGCCTGAGGCGTCGGAGGTTACTACTATGTCGGTCGGATGTCTGGGGCCTGGCCACATCAATGCTGTGCCGTTCCACTCGCTTAGGAAGCAGTGCCACCATTCAATATCAGCTTCGGCCTCTTTGTTAATCCGAACATAGTGGTCCAGTTGTCTAGTCTTTGTAGACAGATCAATCAGCCTTCTCACGTAAGACCGACCAGGTTTTACCGCTCGTCCCGCGTGTGTGAGCAGCCCCTATAGTGGCAGTAGCTCCCTCTTCTTGCAAGCTTTTCTGCCCCTCCATGCAGATACTAGAGCTTTCAGTTTCATTAGTTTATCGCTTGGGAGTCGGATGTCTAGGTGATTAGTATCTAGTTCCAGTCCTAGGAATGTGATTACCTGTGCTGGTCCCTCGTTCTTGTACGGTTCTATTGGCATGCCTGCTTTTTCGCATGTCTCTTGCATGATCTCCATGTTGTGCCCACATGCCGGGGACGTAGGCGGTCCCACTGTGACACAGTCGTCCACATAATGTCTACCCAGCTAACCCGTTGCTGCTCCATAATCCACTGTAACGCATCAGCCAGTGCCGAGAATATCAAGGGAGCCGATCTCAAACCAAAAGGCAACGTTCTGTCAATGTACACCATGTCCTCCCACTGCATTCGTAAGAGCAGTGAGTCTGTTGGGTGGACTGGGACATTCCGGTAAGCTTGCTTCACATCCATTTTTGCGATGTATGCCCCTCATATCAGCTTCAGTACTTGGTGGACCACGTCATCCACTGATACATAGCTGAGGGACGACTGTTCCTTCGGGATGCCATCATTCACTGATTTTCCCTCAGGTGATGAGAGGTCCACTATATCAACCTCCACTTGCTGGGGTTGCTTTTCTTTGGAATTACTCCGAATGGGCTGCAGTGCACCCGTAGGTCTTGGGCTTCTTTGTCGGACACTTCCAGTATGCGACCCTTTGCCAGCTCTTCCTTAATGTACATTGTCACCACTTCTGGTCTCTCTTGCACTGAAGAGAGATTTTTCTGGCAACTCCCCAGCTCTCGACTCTGGCGACTGAAACCAATTCGGATGCCGTGTTTCAAGCCTCTTAGCACATAGTTCTTGAACTCTGTGTCAGGGTAACCTGCTAGTAGCTGGGCCCACTTAGCACTCTCTAGTGGGGTGATAATTTCTTTCAGCTTAGGGTGGAAACGACTCTTCACCAAGCTCATTTTTCCTTGCCTCTAGTTCCAGCAATTTCTTGGTGTATTTGTAGAGTGTGTCTAGAGGAGGGAGGGAGAGAATAGGAGGGAAGAGGAAAGATGGAATCAGATATTACTGCTGGCCCCCTTTTCCTGCCGCCATGTACTAGTACTTATGCCTGCCGAACCTTGCATGCTAGATCACTCCCCATATGCTTCTAAACTCCCATCCCCAATTTTTTAAATTTATTTTTATGCCAATTAATCTTACGGCTCATACCCTAACAGAACCCACTATATTTTTTATATTTGGTCCTTTGTATCTACTTGCCCTGTTTGCTATGGGCCTTTGTACTTAACTGCCTTTTTTTTTTTGCCCTGGGCCTCTGTACTTAATTTCCCTTTTTGCCCTGGGCCTCTGTACTTAATTGCCCTTTTGCCCTGGGCCTCTTTCCCTTCCCATGGTCCTATTCATGCCCTACTGTTATACACTATATACCACAGTATTTGCAAGATTTTTTTTTTCTTTTTTCTTTTTTTAGCTACCATACCCTGACTAGTATTTGCCACCACCCTTAAGCTACGGGCCCAGCATTCCTGCTGCATATCACATCCTAGCAGATGGAGGGAGAATGGCGTGGCCCATTTTATCCGAGCTTATCTTGTTCCTCACCTCTCAGTGGCTCCGCCGTGTCTAGCGGAGTTCGGGAGTCGCCGGCGTCTCGTCTGAAGCGCCGGGTTCACCACCCGACCTGCGCCCTGACGTGCTCGCTGTCAGTTCTGGCACGGTCTCTCGAAGTTGGCAGTCACCCTGGCAGTCACACCGTCCACTATCGCCATTAGCGCTTCCTCGCTCAGTTCGGTAGACATTTCTCTGACAATCGAACTCGCCACACTGCTTACTGCTGCTAAGTGTCAAATGATATGCTGTCCACGCGGGTGCCACACCCATATACTGTGCTTCTATATGCGCTAGTTCGACCGGGCGGATTAGTTGAGCCTGCTACGCTTTACCTGCTTGCTCCTTGCTTCCCCGTTAACTCCGTTTAATGATTGCATTAAACTTCCATCAAAACACCACTGTAATTGCAGTGAATAGAAGGTTTGTACATTGGTATGACATACACGTCTGTTAGCCCATAAGACTTGGGAGTACGCTTATGATATTTAGAAACTCTGTTTCATTACTGCTACATTTGTTTTTTTTGTTGTTTTTTTTCTTTACTTGTTTTTTTTTTGTTTCTAAAGACATCGTTATCAGTCTTATCACCTTATTAAATTCTTACTTCAGGGATAAAATAATGGAAATTGTATAACGATGATGTAATATTGATAGTATGGAGATAATAATACTATTAATAGTATAAATGAGCTCAGAAACCTCTTCTGGGGCGTGGCAGGCTGAGTTTGTCTAAGAACCAAGACTTTCACTTGCACTGGCTCAGGCTGGGGCTGTGCTATCAGTAACAGTGAGCTATCCTGTAATGATTATGGATTGAAGTCAAGCTTACCACACTTCTGTATTTCTTATACTGACTTTCACATCAGCTTTAATGTTTATGATTTTTTTTTGTCATAGCAGGAAAATGAGTGTAAAGGAGTGCATAATGATTTGTTTATATGGTATAAGAAAGTCCCAATTTTTTTAAACTATCTCCTCTATCGACCTGTGCTGCTCTGAACCACTAATAAGCCACTCCCCCATGCCGTCTCCCTTTCTCCTTCCTCTCGCCATCCAAGGGTAGGGATGGTTGACATGCCTGAGGCAGTGAATGTGGATTATTAAATGTGAAGACAAACATTTCAGAATTTACGAAGAACAATAGGAAATGGGAGATGATGAAGAGGGTCTGTATGAATATCTCTAAATGGTGATGATGACTTGTTTGTGTAATTAACCCTCAGCGCGCATGCGCCCGGAGGGTTACAGTAGTCATCCTGTCTGTGTGTCATTCATTCATTCATTCAACAAAGGATCTCGAAGACGACGGCCTTCCAGGCTCTGAAACGATGTAGAGATAGAGAAATTTACAAAGTAAGTCCCTTTAATATGCTAGAATTTTTTGTTTCGACTTAGTTTTCAAGAAAAAGCTAATCAATTGTAGCCGTTCGTCGTACGATCGTTGTGCTAGTGCAGTGCGCTACCAGTAACGCCCCTTTACCGCACGTTATAATCGCGTGAGCTTAAAATTGCAGCTAGAGAGTGGCCGGTTGGCTTGTAGTACTACTGCAGTTGCAATTGTCGCGCTTCATGCGTGTAAGGGGGCTCTAGAGTCGAGTTATATACCGCGGAGCTGATCTATTTTAACCTAGAGGCGTTCCCTTCGCTCTGTTGTTTGCTTCTTTCTTTGTATCGCCGTAAGTAGTAACTGTCTGTGTCTAAATGCTAAAGGTTTGAAATAATTTTTAACAGACGTTCGCTTCTACTGCTGATCTCTGGTGGACATACGCTGAGGGTTCGCACCTCCTGGTGCTTCATTTATATTGCAGTCAATAAATCTTTATACCATCAACTCGACCTCAATGCAGGCATTCAAGATAAGCAATAGAATCACTTTTGAGCTTAGTGTGGGGGTTTCAAGCTGACTTTACTTTAAGAGTGGTAGCCTGCCACCAGAGTCGGTCTATAACCAATCTCCTGCCTCGTGATCACTTAACTAATAGCTCCTCCTAACCACCCAGGGACGTCCAGGAAGTTATAGATGCAATATTTTAGTTACACAATGATGCAGGTGAACATATGGTGAGACTGACTAAAGAAGGAGTGGACCAAGCCGTGCAATATATAACCAGTCCACCCACGGGTGAAACATAAATAAAGTGTGCTACACTGCACACGCTCAATGAACACATGTGTGTGAATATGGAATGTTCTAGAACACGCTCAATAAATGGAATGTTCTGAAACAAGTTAGAGTGTCCAGTAAACCAATAACAAATTGTCAGTTCATTCAGTGGGCGGTGTCCCACATCCCCCCTTGCTCAGATTAGCGACCGGTAGGGAAGCTGGAATTCCAGAAATAACCCCAGCATCTTGTCCATTCTCCATGTTCTCTAACTCCTCGCTCTCAGGCCAACTCTGTCGACTGAGGCCATCTGCATTTCTATTCTTGGTTCCTTGCCTGTAGAAAATAGAAACATTATATTGCATAATTTTCAATACCATCCCTCGCAGTCTCCTATTCAAGGTCTTAGAGGTAAGCAATGACGTCAATGGTCGGTGGTCAGTCAATACAGTAAATACAGCACCATATAAAAAATGGGAGAAATGTTCAATGGATGCTACCACTGCCAGGGCCTCAATTTCCGTTGCTGAGTATCTTCTTTCTGGTCCACGGAGCTGACGGCTGAAGAAAGCCACTGGATGTTCAACATCCTCTCTGATGACATTGAGAACAGCTCCAACACCTACTCCAGAAGCATCTGTGTGTAACTGGAATGTATCGGAAACAGAAGGCACAGTGAGAACACAATGATTACATAACGACTTACGCAAACTCTGAAAGGCATCCAGCATCTCCTGGCTCCACACTACCTTACCCGGTGCCGTGTCTGATGTAGCTGGAGTCAACAGTGCAGAGTGGTCAGAAAATCGTGGAATAAACTTCCTGTAATAGCCTATGCTTCCCAAAAAGGCACGAAGATCCTTCTTAGTTGTAGGCTGTCTAAATTCTGCCATGGCATGGACCCTATGTTCAGGAACTGCAACCTTTCCTCCACCCACACGATGTCCTAAATAATCCAAGTGGCGACGACCCCACTGGCACTTACTAGGCTTTGCTGTTAGGCCAGATTTCCGCAGAGCTTCCAATACTAGCCGTAAGTGCTGCAGATACTCTGCCCAATCCTTGGAATACACGAGTACATCATCTATGTAAACTGACGCAAAGCTGCTGCAGTCCTTCAAGACCAACTCCATCAATGCCTGAAAGGTGGCAGGGGCATTTCGCAAACCAAAAGGCATTCGATTAAATCGAAACTTCCCCCATGGAGAAATAAAGGTCGTCAGGTCTTTAGAGTTGTCATCCATCTGCACCTGGTAGTAGCCTTTGGCCAAGTCCAGCTTGGACAAAACTGTTGCATTCCCTGCTTTTTCCAACACATCATCCAGAGTAGGAAAATATTGTTGTAGCTGTGGAGTGGTAGCATTTAGCCTCCTGTAGTCCACACACAAGCAAATTTTCCCATCTGGTTTGACTACTGGGACTAAGGGCGACGCCCACACACTCTCAGAAGGCTCAATGATGCCAGAATGCAGCAGTATATCTAATTCGGCTTTCATACCCTCCTTAAGACGGTCAGGCACCCGATACGGACGCTGAGATATGACACTAGTTCCCTGCTCAAGTTCAATTGCCATCTTAGTTACTGATGTTTCTCCTGGACTATCATTCATGACTTCACTATACTCGCTCAATACCTGCAACAATTCACTCTCATTAAAACATTCACATTCCTCTTCCTTTAAATGAACAGACCCTTCCTCTAAACCATGGTCCTCAGCAATCACTGTTAGGGAGCACACATCCAATTTCCTTTCTTTAAACTCCTTCACCATATTCACATGTACAACTTTCCCTTTCTTCTTACCGTCTACCTCTCTGATTAAATAATTTACGGCATTCAATTTCTTTTCGACTACATAAGGCCCTTCCCATGAATCTTCCAATTTAGCCACCATCCCAGGAATCCTACACAAAACCTTTTCTCCTTCAATCAAACTACGCTCACTCTTTCCACGATCATAATATTCCTTCCTTTTGCTACTTTCATGTAAACCATTCCTTGTTGCCTCATCCCTCATTGCCTCCAAGCGACCACACAATTCCTCAACCCAGTCTCCTACTGCCAATCCATCTCCTGCTTTCCCTCTCCATCCCTCATATACTACATCCAGAGGTGTTCTCACATTGTGTCCGTAAACCAGCTCAAAGGGGCTGTATCCTGTTGTTCGATTGGGGGCCTGGCGTAATGCAAACAGCACAAATGGGAACTGTCGTACCCAGTCAAGACCCAAGGCATGAGCTTTACCAAGCATTGCCTCCAAGGTAGAATGCAGTCTCTCAAGTACTCCATTGCTCTGTGGGTGATAGGCAGTAGTAAGCAGCTTCTCAATCCCAAGTAAAGAGGACATATTATGTTTGGCTAATGCACTTGTAAATTGTGTTCCTCTGTCCGTCAAGATTTGATGTGGGAGGCCCATGCGACTAAAAATCTCTATGGTTGCTTCAGCCACTGACTTTGCCGTTATGGACTTCAGGGCTATGGCATCTGGCTATCTAGTTGCCATGCATGCCGCTGTTAGTACAAATCTAGCCCCACCCTTTCCTTTTGGTAGTGACCAAACCAAATCTAAGGCAATTTGTTCAAACGGCTGTGTGACAATAGGTCTCTCCACCATCCTAACCTTTGCCTGACCACGTTTGTTCACTCTTTGACACACTTGGCATGACTCACAATACTTCCTTATGTCTGTGTTCATTAATGGCCATACAAAATTTCTTTTAACAATCTTTCTTATGGCCTAAATGCCCGGATCTGTCATGCACCAGACTCATTACCTTTAGTCGTCTAGATTTGGGAACAACTATGGTCTCTATGATTCCGTAAACATGGTCTGAAATTCTCTGCATCAATAACCCATTGTCCCAATAATAGCCTCTCTCTTTATTGTTAGCTAATTCTCGTAGTGCCTTGAGACTCTGATCATCCTTGACTTCCTTTACAAAGAGATCCCTATCATTCCCCTCATTCACTATTGGAATATCCAACGCAACATCCATTTCACCCACTCCACCTTCTGCAGCAACTTTAACTATGTCACTATCACTGATTTCTAAAACCTCCTCATCATCTTCATCAGTACATTCCACATCTTCATCAGTACATTCCACATTCTCAACTTCTTCATCCATCACAATGCTAGTGCTACCCGCATTCTCCTCTATCACACATTGCTATCTTCCAACTCTACTTGCTCTCTCTCTTTCTTACCACTCCTTGTCTCAACTACATTCACACCCTAAACCTTTCCTCTAAACTCGTTTATAATGTTCCACGAGTCCTGGTCCCTCAAATTTATAGCCAAAATCCCTTTGCCATTTAGGTCACATCCACTAACTAATGCCACATCCCCAGTCCACTTCCGACTACCAATACACATTGATACCCTAGCCATTTCTGCCTCATCCACCCGTCCATTATAACCCTTCAACTGCACCGTTTGGCCTGTCTTGGCTGCTGGAGGTACCATCTCCTCAGGAATCACTGAGATCTGGGCTCCTGTGTCGCAGAGGTAGACATCCGTCATATAAAGTCGCTTGCACTATGTTGGCTGACTCTCTGTCCACAATTCTGATTTCGGCCTGTTTATAGGGTTTCTTTGCATTGTCATCCGAATCCTTCTTCCCTTTGCTGCTCTGCCAATCGAAGCTTCTAGAACCCATCTGACCACTCATAGAACTGTGGAAGGAAGTCCTGTCTGATGGAGGGTGGACCTGCTGCTGCTGCTGTGCATTGTAGGCGTAGGGGACTACAGCGTGGCACTCTGCTGCTTTGTGTCCCATTCGTCCACATCTGTAGCACTGCCACCCAGTAGGTGTTCTCTGTGGCAATTTTGATTGTATGGTGGTAACATCATCTCCAAATAAAATTCCTTCAGTTGATTCCCATGATTGGAGTACAGCACGCAAGTGAGGAATATCGGTGACTTTCTGACTATCCAAATACTGCCTGCCTTTTGGTGGGAGAAGTGATCTCACCTTAGCAATCGTCAATCTGGACAAAGCTTCATCCTTATTCTTGGCATCTTTGGTAGTTCTATGAAGCAGCCTCTGGATTTGCTGTAATGATTGGGCAACTGACTTGGATTTGAGATCCTTTGCCTTCAGGTCATGGTATGCTTGTCCAGCTTGTGTTGACGTCTGTCCAACACAGTCGAGAAGCCTCGAGGCAATATCAGCAAAATCTGCACTAGGGTCAGCTTGGAGATCTGCAACTAACTCCTTCAACGATGGTGTCAGTCTTGATGTCAGAACACTTTTCCACTTGCAGGAAGGAAGTGCGGCCTGCCTCAATTCATTCTCCAATCCTTGCAAGTAGAGTTCTACATCATCCCGATCAGATATAGGAGGGATCTTTTCCACCATCTTCTCCGCCCAGCGTTCCAGTTCCTTGGCTTTCCTTCTCTCGTCATCCAGTACCCGTCTCTTCCATTTCATCATACCTCAGTTTTTCAGCTCTCTTTCCCATTCTTTCTTCAATTCCTGCTCGCGTTTTGCTTCCTTGATCTGGGAGTCCTTCAACAATGCTGCCATCATGTCCATCACATGTGCTAAAGAAGGTTCAGCTGTAGCTTCCCTCACGAGTGTTGGTGTGGATGAACCTGCCCCTGTACCTGCAGGTGAAGGCGGAGACGAAATTGTTTCCTCATCAGACATCTCCGTAGAACCTGTAGTCTTCGCTCTGGAGTCAGTGTTACCAAGGTTTGCGGAATCTCCCGAACGTAAGGTATACCGGCCTGGTTGACTTGCTGAGGGTGTAGATTCTGATGCGTGGCGTTTCCGCTTTGATTCTTTGACGACTGCACTGTGGAGTAAGACATACGGCACCAGGTTCAGCAATGCAGACCCAAAGATACCAAATGCCTGTACAAGAAAGAGAAAAAATAATAATACAAGTGCTAAAGTGATTACACAGGAATGATACAAATACCAAACACAAAAATTCTATTTCGTCCACACGTCTTGACAGTCCCGTAATCTATTTTTCCGATGGCACAGTCCTTTTCTTGCTTTCTGTAAGAGCAACCACCGCTGCCGCCAGTTGTGGGGGTTTCAAGCTGACTTTACTTTAAGCGTGGTAGCCTGCCACCAGAGCCGGTCTATAACCAATCTCCTGCCTCTTGATCACTTAACTAATAGCTCCTCCTAACCACCCAGGGACGTCCAGGAAGTTATAGATGCAATATTTTAGTTACACAATGATGCAGGTGAACATATGGTGAAACTGACTAAAAAAGGAGTGGACCAAGCCGTGCAATATATAGCCAGTCCACCCACGGGTGAAACATAAATAAAGTGTGCTACACTGCACATGCTCAATGAACACATGTGTGTGAATATGGAATGTTCTAGAACACGCTCAATAAATGGAATGTTGTGAAACAAGTTAGAGTGTCCAGTAAACCAATAACAAATTGTCAGTTCATTCAGCATGGGCGGTGTCCCACACTTAGCATTTTTTGTTTGTTTGTTTAAAATTCATTTTCTAGTGTGTGAAACTAACACATGTACACACAAGCTTCCCCACATGTCACCTGCAGTCTCCTATTAATGCTGAGATAGGATTGCAGCAGTGTACTAGAGATTTCTATACCTTTAGCCAGGCTCTCTCTCTCCCCTTCCCCCCTCCTCCCAAAATTTCTTTCACCTTATCTTCACACAGTAAAATTAGACTCAGGGGACTGTTGAAGTGATTCCACCAGAGTTATGAGGCATGGTAGATCAGAATGCTTTGATAAAGTTAAGAATTCCGTAAAATTAACAGATATATTTTTGCATCAACTTTCTCTAATTAATATTTTCCTGCCTTGAATTTTACTATCTAATCCGTTTAGTTTCCCCTTTCTGCTAATGTCTATTTTCTTTGCTTGCGGACCCACAAAGTGGAGTCTGCTTATAATCGCAAGTGTGCCAACAAGATGGAGCAGTTGCCGATGCCTTCAAGTGGGCATCTCATGGTGCACTGGTAACTGCCAGTGGTTTTACACAGTCCACGTTGTGGGAATGAAGGAAACAAAGATGTGAGGTTCTTTCTGTCTTTCCCCTACTGCCCCCTTACTCTCTCCTCCATCTTATTCCCTTCTTCCTTCTTTAACTACTCCCCCTCCAGATTTGTCTTCCTTCTCGGGCAATTTTTTAAATTTCATTTCTTTGCTAGTCCATAATTTTTTTACCAGTTTGATAGATCAAACTCACCACACACTTTGCATTGTACAAAAAGCAACAGCAATCCACCTGTTTTTGATCCCCTCCCCGTCAAAGCAACCACAGAGCAAGTAGTCGGATGTAACGCAAGGTTCCAATGTTTCCCTCGCGTAACCAGTAGAATAGAAGTTAAGTTTATTCGTCTCTTATCAGACTAGCATTATCGGAACTGCACTTCAGCAGACTCCTCTTTACCAGCTTCTTGCCAACGTGCTGTCACTTCCGGCGTCGTGATGGCTTGAATGCCAACAGGTTTGTGGCAAGTATGTCCATTTGTTGTGTGTCGTTTGTGTGTATGTGTGTGTACAAGCCACTGGCGTTTGTGGTGGTAGAGCAGTGCCTAGGTTGTTATCAGGTAAAGAGGACCAGGCTGGTGGGTGGCAGTAAAGTGGGAAAAAAGTTTTGCTACGTGGTGCTAATTGGCTGGTCATGTAATAGACATGTTTGCTCTCTGCATTATTGTGGTCTACATATGCAGACGTGTGCATGCACTGTGGGTGTATGTAGTAGGGGGAGGGGGGAATAGTAACATTTGAACTAACCACCCTTACCTATTTCACCATGGTTAATAATATTCATGTCTTACCATCCACAATTCTACGATGTCACTGTGTATATATGTACGCATGCTCTAATGATAAAATGTTGCCAAGTAATCTGAACCCTTGCTGTCGTAAAGTGGGGGAGTGCAGGCTTTTCGGGGCTATCTAGTTGTAAATCCACCACAGGGTTACGCGAAAAATAGTTTTCCTGCTGCCATCAGACCTTGACATCCTGGCCCCCTTCCGTGTGGCTCTCACTCTGAGCCACAACTCCACAGCGACTCTCCACATTCTAGCTCAGGGATTTACAACTCCTGAACACCCACTCCGAGCATTCCACGTCAGTTTAACGTGATATGGCATGTTGATGAATTCTGTCAATGTTGGGATATCATTGCTTGATGTGGCAGCTTCTGAAGTTCCTGGTGGCCGGTTGCTATGACTTTGATGGACTAATACCCAAAAAAAAAAAAAATACTAGGCTCCAGAAGTAAGTCATAGGAAAAATTCTTTCTTTCTCCTATTTTTGTTTTTGCAGAATTAGTCTTAGTGACCCTTACTCTAAGTCTACGCCAAATTTCAAATGCTGAAACAACTTAAAAGACCCCAAGCGTGCCGTGGAAAGACAAGCTACTTTTTATTCTCTCTCATTCTCGAAGTACAATAAACAGGGAATGGGCGGAGTTTCAAACAAGCAGCTTAAAACAAAAACGGCATAGTTTTGATAATAGTGCATGCACTCTACAGCTTACACCACTACATGGAGTAGAGTAGCCAAGGATTCCGACAAGACAGGCTGTGAGACGCTCTGAAAGCTAAAAAGAACTCTACGCAAAACTTTGTTAGTCGCCGTTAAAAAGCGGCTGTACAATTTAATTGCGTACGCGGAGTACGCCGTTAAGTATACGGAAACATTAATTATACCG